>Ga0307437_1000292_pt1 | contig 41624 bp, 43 predicted proteins | sample SalMarWE160390MG_FD_202146 | JGI IMG/M metagenome (GOLD analysis project Ga0307437, IMG submission 202146) | Salt marsh sediment microbial communities from the Plum Island Ecosystem LTER, Massachusetts, United States - WE1603-90 | ecosystem: Environmental > Aquatic > Marine > Intertidal zone >...
CCGTCCGAGTGAAACGGCTGACCCAACACCCCAAATACAAGAAATATATCAAACGCTATACCACGTATAAGGCCCATGATGAGGAGAATGCGTGTGACGTCGGCGACAAGGTCTTGATCGTAGAGACCCGTCCTCTGAGCAAGACCAAGAGGTGGAATGTAAAAGAGATCATCGTAAAGGCACCGGAGGTCTAACGGATACTCATGATCCAGATGAGGACCATGTTGGATGTGGCCGACAATTCGGGTGCAAGGAGGGTCGGCTGTATCAAGGTTTTAGGGAGCTCAAAGAGGCAATACGCCTCATTGGGGGATGTGATCGTGGTCTCGGTAAAGGACGCCATCCCCAATTCGAAGATAAAGAAGGGCGATGTGGTGCGAGCCGTGGTGGTGAGGACCAAAAAGGGGATCAGGAGGTCCGATGGTTCCTATATCAAGTTCGACGATAACTCGGCCGTGTTGATCAATCAGCAAAATGAGCCCATTGGCACCCGAATCTTCGGCCCCGTGGCCAGGGAACTGCGGGCGAAAAAGTTCATGAAGATCATCTCCCTGGCCCCGGAGGTCCTGTGAGAAAGGCTGTGGATAAGGTATTAATCAAAAAAAGCGACACCGTGATGGTGGTTGCAGGCAAGGAGAGAGGTAAGTCGGGGAAGGTGCTCAGGGTCCTCCCTGAAAAGGCGGCAGTGGTCATTGAGCGCCTCAACTTCGTCAAGCGTCACCTCAGAGCCGGTGGTGCCCATGGGAAGGGAGGCATCGTGGAAAAGGAGGCCCCCATTCGTATCTCCAATGTCCAACTACTCTGCGGCAAGTGCAACCTCCCCACTCGGATAGGGAAGAAGATCCTGGAGGACGGCAGGAAAATCCGGATCTGCAGGAAGTGCGGGGAGGCCATTGACGAATAGGGCCGGTATGTCGGTAGGGAGCGATTTCGAAGATGCATGAATTATATCGCAAGGAAGTTGTTCCGGCATTGATGAAGCACTTCCACTATAAAAATATCATGCAGGTCCCCAAGCTGGATAAGATCGTCGTCAACATGGGGCTGGGGGAGGCCATACAGAATATCAAAATCCTTGACTCCGCCCTGGAGGAGATAGCCGTCATCACGGGGCAACGGCCGGTCATCACCAAGGCCAAGCGATCTATCGCCCAGTTTAAACTGAGGACCGGCATGCCTATTGGCTGCATGGTGACCCTGCGAAAAGAGCGGATGTATGAGTTCTTGAACAGACTCATCAATGTGGCCCTCCCCAGGGTGAGGGACTTTCGTGGATTTTCCCCCCATGCCTTTGATGGTAGAGGCAATTACTCCCTGGGCATCAGAGAGCAGATCATCTTTCCCGAGATAGACTATGATAAGATAGATAAGATAAAAGGGATGAACATCGTTATCGTAACCACAGCCAGGACCGATGAGGAGGGAAGGGAGCTCCTCAAACTGATGGGCATGCCCTTTAGGAGTTAAGGAGGTTTCTCGTGGCGAGAAAAGCATTAATAGTCAAGACCCAGCGGCCGAAAAAATTTGCGGTGAGACAATATAATAGATGTCCTCTCTGTGGGAGGTCCCGGGCCTATTACAGAAAATTTAATATGTGCCGCATCTGTCTGAGGAAGTTTGCCCTCCAGGGGGATATCCCCGGGGTTATCAAGTCCAGTTGGTAGCGTTTGAGGAGATGATCTATGAGCATGACCGATCCTATAGCTCACATGTTGACCAAGATACGCAACGCCATTATGGCAAAAAAAACAGAGGTTGAGATCCCCTCTTCTAAGGTGAAACAATGGATCGCTGGAATCCTCAAAGAGGAGGGGTATATTCGAGACCATGAGGCCATCCCCGACACCAAGCAGGGAATTATCAAGATATATCTCAAATATGACGATCAGGCGGAAAGTGTGATCGCCAACCTGCAGCGTGTGAGCAAGCCCAGCCGCCGGGTTTACGTGGCCAAAGACGAAATCCCATCTGTGTTGAGCGGGATGGGAATAGCCATCCTCTCCACCTCCAAGGGGATGATGACAGACCGCGCAGCGCGCCAGGCGGGGGTAGGAGGAGAAGTCATCTGCTATGTGTGGTAGTTGCCGGAGGGAGGGATAGATGTCCAGGATAGGCACGGCCCCTATACCTATCCCTCAAGGGGTCGAGATAAAACAAGCGGGACCTGCCGTGGAAGTGAAAGGTCCTAAGGGGGCTTTGTCCCATACCATGCCCGTGGGCATCTCCCTTCAGGTTGAGGATGGGGTGGTCCACGTCAAACGCGATGGGGATGCAAAGCGGATGCGCTCCCTCCATGGCTTGACCAGGACACTGATCGCCAATATGGTGACAGGGGTGACCCAGGGGTTTGAAAAAGGGCTGGAGATTGTGGGGATAGGATATCGAGCCAACCTGCAGGGCAGGAACCTCCAATTGAGCCTGGGATACTCACACCCCGTAATCTATCCTCTTCCCGAGGGTATCGAGGTGGTGGTGGAGAAGCAGAACAAGCTTACGGTAACGGGAATCGACAAGCAAAAGGTCGGACAGGCAGCCGCCGAGATACGGAGTTTCAGAAAGCCCGAACCCTACAAGGGGAAGGGGATCAAATATATAGGAGAACAGATCCGACGGAAGGCGGGCAAGGCAAAGGCCTAAGGAGAAGGGTAGTGGCCGCAAGAAGATTGACAGGGAGATTGAGGAGAAAACTGCGAGTCAGAAAAAAGGTGCAGGGGACCGAGGAGCGGCCTCGCCTCACCGTGTACCGGAGCCTGGGACACATCTATGCCCAGATCATCAATGATATTACCGGGCAGACCCTGACGGCAGCCTCGACTCTCAGTAAAGAGTTGCGGGGAACGTTAAAGGCCACGGGCAACGCCGGGGCGGCCCAGGCCGTCGGCGAGCTCGTGGCGCAAAAGGCCCTGGAGCGGGGGATCAAAAAGGTGGTCTTCGATCGCAACGGATTCCTCTACCACGGCAGGATAAAGCAGCTGGCGGAGGCCGCGCGTCAGAAAGGACTCGAATTTTGAGAGAGGAGGGGATGGTGGAGGCGATAGATTCCACGGAACGGGAATTAACCGATCGGGTCGTGCACATCAACAGGGTGGCCAAGGTGGTAAAGGGGGGCAGGAGATTCCGTTTCAGCGCCCTGGTGGTGGTGGGAGACGGGAACGGGACCGTGGGCAGCGGCCTCGGGAAGGCCCATGAAGTCCCTGAGGCCATTCGCAAGGGGATCGAACTGGCAAAAAAGAGCCTCATGAAGATCCCTATTATCAATAGTACCATACCCTATATGGTCGCAGGAAACTTCGGCGCGGGCAAGGTCATCCTGAGGCCGGCCTCGGAGGGGACCGGAGTCATCGCCGGTGCGGCTGTCAGGGCGGTGGTGGAGGTGGCGGGGATACAGAACATCCTGACCAAATCACTTGGTTCCAATAACCCCCACAACCTGGTCAAGGCCACCTTTGAGGGCCTCAAACAGCTCAAGAGCCCCGAGGAGATCGCTCAAAGACGGGGGATAGAAGTGGAAGCAATCCTGAGGCATTAGAATGGGCGCTGGATACGTAAAGCTCAAATTGATCCGCAGCAGCATCGGACGTCCCCGAAAACACCGGGCAGTGTTGCGGGGAATGGGCTTGAATAAAATAAACAAGGTGGTGGTCCTCAAAGACACGCCGGAGACGTGGGGGATGATAAAAAAGGTCTCCCACCTCGTGGAGGTGATTGAGTAAGATGTTAGGGCAGCTAAAACCGCCCCCCCGGACAAGAAAAAAGCCACAACGCGTGGGCAGAGGCCCTGGTTCCGGTCACGGAAAGACGGCAGGCCGGGGCTCCAAGGGCCAGAAGTCACGCAGTGGTGCCAACATCCCCCGCGGTTTTGAAGGCGGGCAGATGCCCTTACAGCGGCGTTTGCCCAAACGGGGGTTCAGGAATATATTCAAAAAGCGATTCGCCCTGATACATATCAGGGACCTCAGCCGCTTTTCAGCAGGTGAGGTGGTGGATGTCGAGGCCTTGCAGAAAGCAGGGCTGGTCAAGAAGGTCTATGATGGGGTGAAGATACTGGGGGATGGCGAACTCACGGTCGCCCTCACGGTCCGGGTCCATCAGTTTACCGAGTCGGCCCGCAAGAAGATCGAGGCGGCCTCGGGGAAAGTTGAGAAGGCCTAACGATGGCAGCTTTCGGCAATATCCTCAAGATACCAGAGCTCAAGAGGCGCATCGCGATCACTTTCCTCCTGTTGGCGGTTTATCGGGTGGGATGTCATATCCCCACCCCGGGGATCGATAGTGCGGCCCTCGCCTCATTCTTTCAGCAGGCTGGCGGAACGCTGCTCGGCTTCTTTGACATGTTTGCCGGAGGTGCCCTCAAGCGCCTGTCCGTCTTTGCCTTGGGTATTATGCCCTACATCAGCGCCTCCATTATCCTTCAGTTGCTCACGGTGGTGATCCCCTATCTCGAGCGCCTGCAGAAAGAGGGGGACATAGGCAGGAGAAAGATCATCCAGTACACGAGGTATGGGACCGTTATCCTGAGCATCATTCAGGGCTTCGGCATCGCCATGTGGATGGAAGCTCAGCAGGGCGTGGATGGAACCCCGGTGGCCCTCAATCCAGGGTGGTCCTTCCGACTCATGACGGTGATCACCTTGGCTGCCGGCACCTCCTTTCTGATGTGGCTGGGGGAACAGATCACCGAGCGGGGGATCGGCAACGGGATCTCCCTGATCATCTTCGCGGGGATCGTGGCAAGCATGCCCTCTGCGATGGGCAACACCTTTCGGCTCATGAAGACAGGGGAGATAGGGCCCATCATCATGTTGGGCATCGTAGCCTTTATGATCGCCGTCATAGCCTTTATCGTCTCCATGGAGACTGCCCATCGCCGCATACCCGTCCAGTACGCCAAGCGGATCATCGGCAGAAGGATGTACGGGGGACAGAGCACGCACATCCCCTTAAAGATCAACACCGCAGGCGTTATCCCCCCCATCTTCGCCTCCTCCATCCTCATGTTTCCTGCTACCATAGCCAACTTTGTGAAGCATCCCTGGATGCAGACCATTAACAATTTTCTCCAGCCTACCACCGTGATCTATAATCTCATTTATGTAGGTTTTATCATCTTTTTCTGCTACTTTTATACCGCCGTAGTCTTCAACCCCGTGGACGTGGCTGACAACATGAAGAAGTACGGTGGTTTCATCCCCGGTATCAGGCCGGGGCGGACTACCGCCGACTATATTGATCGCGTCCTCACCCGAATCACCCTGGGCGGGGCCGTCTATGTGGCCGCCGTATGTGTTCTGCCCACCATCTTGATCGCGAGGTTCAATGTCCCCTTCTACTTCGGGGGGACGGCCCTGCTCATCGTGGTGGGGGTGGCCCTGGATACCGTTCAGCAGATCGAATCGCACATGCTGACCAGGCACTATGAAGGGCTGATTAGTGGAGGGAGGATTAAAGGTCGTCGTGGCAGATAACGGGAATGGATGCGGTGAAGAGATGGATGTAATCCTCTTAGGACCGCCCGGCTCAGGGAAAGGTACGCAGGCCCACAACATGGTGGAACGCTACCATATCCCCCAAATATCCACCGGTGATATCCTCAGGGCTGCGGTAAAGGAGCGGACCTCCTTAGGGGTGGAGGCAAAGGGGTATATGGACCAGGGAAAATTGGTCCCCGATGAGGTGGTTGTGGGCATCGTTCGGAATAGGTTCAAGGCCTCAGACTGTAATGGTGGATTTATCTTGGATGGCTTTCCTCGCACCGTCCCCCAGGCCGAGGCCTTGGATAGCACCTTGGGAGAGATGAAACGGGGAATAGATCATTGTGTCAGCATTGAGGTGGATGGCAATGAATTGATCAGTCGCCTGACAGGGAGGAGGACCTGCCGGAGTTGCGGTGCCATGTACCATCTTACCTTCGGTCCCCCCAAGAAAGAAGGGGTGTGCGACACATGTGGGGGGGAGCTGTATCAACGGGATGACGATCAAGAGGAGACTATCAGGGCACGGCTCCAGGTCTACACAGAGCAGGCCGCTCCTCTGATAGAATACTATCGGGAAAAGGGACTCTTGCGCGCTATTGATGGGATGGGAGCAATAGAGAAGATCTTTGAGGAAATCGTGAAGGTCATCGAGGAGTAACGGGGAACGCTCTATGCCCAAGGCTGAGGCCCTCTCAGTAGAAGGAACGGTCACGGAAACCCTGCCCAACGCCATGTTCAGGGTGGAGCTGGAGGGTGGTCACAGGGTACTGGCCCATATCTCCGGGAAGATGAGGATGCACTACATAAAGATCCTACCGGGGGACAAGGTTACCGTGGAGCTCTCCCCCTATGATCTCAGCAGGGGTAGGATCACCTATCGAGAGAAAAAGAGGGCTTAATGGGCAAGAATCACTCAGGAGGGTTGACATGAAGGTGAGATCTTCGGTGAAGAAGATCTGTGACAAATGCAAGATCATCAAGCGGAAGGGTGTTATCAGGGTTATCTGTGTAAACCCGAAGCATAAACAGAGACAAGGTTAGGAGGTAGGCAGCAGTGCCCAGAATAGCAGGAGTTGATCTACCGAAGGACAAAAGGGTTGAAATCTCCCTTACCTATATCTACGGCATCGGACGCTCTGCGTCCCAGAAGATCTTGAATGAGGCCGGGATCGAGTGGGATAAGAAGGCTGGTGCGTTGAGCGAGTCGGAGGTGGTGAAGATACGAGGAATTATCGACAATACCTTCAAGGTGGAGGGAGAGCTGAGAAGGGAAGTGGCCATGAATATCAAGGGCCTCATGGATCTGGGTTCTTATCGGGGCCTGCGCCATCGCCGATCCCTTCCGGTTCGGGGGCAGCGAACCCATACCAACGCCAGGACTCGAAAAGGCCCTCGGAGGGGAGTGGCCGGGAAGAAAAAGAGATAGGGGGACTGTATGGCCAAGAGGGACCAAAAGAGCGGAAAGAAAAAGGTAAAAGCAAATATTCCTTCGGGAATCGTTCACATCCAGGCTACCTTTAACAACACCATTGTGACGTTTACCGACGACCGGGGAAACACCATTGCCTGGGCCAGTGGGGGCACACAAGGGTTCAAGGGATCGCGCAAGGGGACGCCCTTTGCCGCCCAATTGGCTGCGTCAGCTGCCGCAAAGAAGGCCATGGAGCAGGGGATGAGAACGGTGGATGTCTACGTGAAGGGACCTGGGGCAGGACGGGAGGCCGCTCTGAGGGCACTGCAGGCCGCAGGGATGCAGGTCCACATGATCAGGGATGTTACTCCTATACCGCACAATGGCTGTAGACCTCCCAAGAGGAGGAGGGTGTAACGTGGCTCGATACAAAGATTCGGTCTGTCGACTGTGTCGCCGGGAAAGAATGAAGCTCTTTCTGAAGGGTGAGCGATGCTATACGGACAAGTGTGCTTTTGAACGTCGGGGTTATCCACCCGGACAACATGGCCAACGCCGGATGAAGTTTTCAGATTATGGCATCCAACTGCGGGAAAAGCAGAAGGTCAAACGGTTATATGGCATATCGGAGAGGCAGTTTCGGAACTACTTTGAAAAGGCCGACAGACAGAAGGGTATTACGGGGACAAACCTCTTGATTCTTTTGGAGCGACGACTTGACAATACGATCTACCGGCTCGGTTTCGCCACCTCCCGTCAGGAGGCGCGACAACTGGTGGGGCACGGTCACTTTTTGGTCAACGGGCGCACGGTAAACATCTCCTCGTATCTCGTGAAACCCAACGATGTTATCCAGATCAAAGAGAAGAGCAAAGGGATGGGTCGGGTCATGGAAGCCGCCGAAGGGGTGGCCAGGAGGGGAGTACCCCAATGGCTGGAGATGGAAAAGGATAGCCTCAGAGGAGTTATAAAGGGATGGCCCAATCGAGAGGAATTAACGACCCCTCCCATCCAAGAACAACTCATCGTAGAACTATACTCCAAATAGCGATTCAGCATGGCTCAGGAGGGAATTGAAAGGCTATGGAGATAAACGAGAAGAATTGGAAGGCCTTGATTAAACCGAGAAGGCTTGAGATTGATGAAGAAGCCTTAACCGATTACCATTACTACGGTAAGTTCGTCGCCGAACCCCTGGAGAGGGGTTTCGGCATAACCTTGGGGAACTCCCTGAGGAGGATCCTGCTGGCATCCATTCCGGGTGCGGCCATCACGGCGGTTAAGATAGATGGGAGTCTGCATGAGTTCTCTGTGCTACCCGGAGTCAAGGAGGATGTGACCGATCTCATCCTTAATCTGAAGGAGGTGGTCTTCAGGATGCACGGCCCCGGCTCTAAGACCGTGAGGATAGAGGCCAAGGGTGAAAAGGAGATTACTGCAGCGGACATCATCACCGATGCCGATGTGGAAGTGATAAACCCACAGCAGCACATCGCCCTTCTTGATAAAGACGCTAAGCTAAAAATGGAGATGACGGTAAAGATGGGTAAGGGGTATGTCACCGCCGAGAGAAACAAGGAAGAAGACATGCCGATCGGGACCATCCCCATCGACGCCATCTTCACCCCCATCAAAAAGGTAAATTATACTGTAACCAATGCACGTGTGGGGCAGATTACTGATTATGACAAACTCACGCTCGAGGTCTGGACCAAGGGGACCATAAAGCCCGACGACGCAGTAGCCTTGGCAGCCAAGATCCTCAAGGATCAACTGAACATATTTATCAACTTTGAGGAACCCCCCGAGGAACTCCCGAGTGAGGATGATGAGGAAAAAAGACAGAAGAAGCTGGAGGAGCTGCGCGAGAAGCTGACCAAAAGCGTGGATGAACTCGAGTTGTCGGTCAGATCGGCCAACTGTCTGAAGAACGCCAACATTCAACACATTGTAGAATTAGTCCAAAAGACGGAACAGGAGATCCTTCAGACCAAAAACTTCGGCAGAAAATCCCTGAATGAGATAAAAGAGGTCTTGGAGGTGATGGGTCTTCAGTTGGGGATGGATATAGAAGAGCTTGTGCCCCCTGTCCCTGAAGAACAGACAGAGAAAGAGGACTAAGGGGAACACGTATGCGACACCGCAAGGCCGGGAGAAAACTCAACCGCACAACAGACCATCGCCTCATGATGCTGCGCAATATGGTCACCTCCCTCCTAGAACACGAACGGATTGAGACCACCGAGGCCAAGGCCAAAGAGGTACGCAGTCTTGCCGAGCGTCTCATCACCTTGGGGAAGAGGGGAGACCTCCACGCCCGTCGTCAGGCCCTCAAGATCATCAACACTAAAAAGGTGGCCCACAAGCTCTTCAATGAGATCTCCCCCCGCTTTGCGGGAAGAAATGGGGGCTATACCCACATCTTCAAGACCAGAAATCGTCAGGGTGATGGGGCAGCCCTTGCTATCATCGAGCTGATCCCTCCGGAAGTTAAGGAGGCTAAGAAAGAAAAAGAAAAAGCGAGCAAAAGGCCCGCCAAGAAAAAGGCCGCTCAGAAAAAATCATAATTTATACTTAAAATCCCGCAACAGTTTTTTCCTCCACTGAACCCCCTTGGAGTCTTCGATCCCCTTGGGTAGTTCACCGTCGATCACCCCCATAATGCCCCTGCCCTGTTCTGTCTGGGCGACGATCACTTCGACTGGATTGGCAGTAGCACAGTAGATGGTGCATACTTCCTGGCACATCTTGATGGCGTTCAAGCAGTTTACGGGGAAGGCATCCTTGAGCACAATGATAAAGGTATGGCCAGCTGCCACCGTGGAGGCATTTTTTTGGGCGACCGCGACCAGAGCGGGATCATTTCCCTCTGATCTGATGAGGCAATCGCCTGAGGCCTCACAAAAGGCAAGGCCGAATTTTGCCCCCGGCACCCCGCTCACTATCACTTCATACAGGTCCTCCACCGTCTTGATAAAATGGCTCTGCCCTAAGATAATATTGCTTCCCTCCGGGATTTCGAGCCTCACCGCCTTGAGCTCCATAGGACGCTCCCTCCTCTCTCTTATTAAACAAAAGGAATCCCTTTTGATATATCACAATCGAGCCTCTTGAGAAACCGTTCTTTCAGCCTCTTCATGACCTCTTCTCTATTCTGTGGGGAACCGAGCTCCAACCGCCCCCCTGCAGTGGCCTCATGTCCTCCTGCGCCCCCCCCTTCTATCCCCTTGATCAGGGCACGGGCAAGTTTATCGGCGCCGCCCTTGTGATGCCCTGTTGTCCGCAGGGAGAAAAAGACCTCATGATCCCTCTCCCCGAGGACGAGTATCCATCTCACCCCATCCATGCGGATCAAAAAATCGGCTATGATGGCCACCATATTCTGATCCGTCAGTTTCCCCAGTTCACTGATCAAGACCCCCTTGGGAGGATACCACACCGTCCTCTCGATGGCTTCTTGCAGGATGCGAAAGTATTCCCGAGGGAGACGTGGATGTTCGATCTGAGAGAGGGTTTTTACCAAGACCTTGGGGTAGAGATCAGCTGAGATCCTTACATCCACCTCATTGGTGTTTCTGCCCAAATACCTCGTATCCGACATAATCCCGTAGTAGAGGGCCGTGGCCAACGTTCGATTGATATCAACACCCTCCTCCACGAGGTATTCTGCCAGTATGGTGGCAGTACTCCCATAGTCCGGCCTAATATCCACGAAGGGGACCTTGTTCAGAAGGGAGCTTTTTCTCGCCGGATGATGGTCGATGACAATGCTGGGCACGAGGGAGGGAGGAAGCGGGGTATTCTCCGAAAATGGCTGAGCATCTACGAGGGAGACTACCTTAAAATTGAAGGGACTAACCGTTTGGATGGATCGTAAGGGAATCCGCAGCCTGGTAATCATGGCCTTGTTCTCCGCCCGTCCGATGATCCCTCCATAGACGAGCACCGAGTTTATCCTCCACGAGGCAAAGAGGTGACGCAGGGCATAGGCGCTGGCGATGGAGTCGGGATCAGGGTTGGTGTGCGTAACGATCAGCACCTTGCGTTTGTTCTGCACCAGGCGATGCAATTTTTCCAGTTTATTCCCCATAGATAGATCTCCGGCCTCTTATGCCACGAGGCAATTCAGGGCAGCCACGGCAGTGGCTTTCCCTACCCGTGGTCCATCCAGAGCTTATAGATCTCCTGCAGTACTTCTTGCTTTTGTTTCAGCATCTCGGTCTTAGAATTGGCGTAAACGGTCCCGGCTGCCGCCCCTCTATGGCCGTCCCCCATATTCAGCTCCCGCATGATCTCTCCGAGATCCTTTGTGTGCTCCTGATGGTTCACGGTGAAGCTGAGGGAGATGCTGAAACCCAGATTGGTGGTCTTGATTCCCCTGTCGAAGAGCGAATAGATTTCTAAGACGGCCGAAGCCTGGGGGTACAGGAGGAAGGCGAGATTTTTGATGATCTGGGGGCGACGATTGTGTCGGGTGAGGTCAATGATGACAATTTCTTTGCGCCGGTCATCGGGAAGAAAATAGGCATCCTCCTGAATGCGCTTGAGCATCCGCTCCTCTTCCTTTTTGTACCGTTCAATCCCCTCTCGTACCGCAGGCAAGGCCGTCACCTCATGCAGGGGGAGGTCTCGCACCCACCCGACCAGTTCTCGCATGGAGCGGTGTTTGTCGCGCTGTGTGGAGCTACGTGCCTTCAGAAAGTAATCTACCAGCTTGCCCGGTGTCTCTCTACGCCACTCCTCAACGCTGTGATAGTCAAAACTGTCTATAATGTCCGTCTCCTCCACGGTCCCTTCAAAATAGGGGGGCAATACCCAACCCTGTTCGGAGAAATACTCGTACACCACCCTGCTACAGCTTGGTTTGGGAGCGAATCTTCCTGCAATTCCCTCAACGTCGATATTTCTATACTGCACGGCCAGGGCATTTCCCTCATGGTGGTCGAACCAGAGGCCACAGTGCACCGGATACGGCAGGTCGCACACGATATCCCCTTCAGTGGTAGAGATCTCCCCTCTGATGACGGCATTGGGCCCAACGAACCGAACGTCATCGATCGGGAAGCAATGGGCACAGATGGCAGCGCTTACCACCCCATCCATGTCGTTATGGGTAATGATCCTCTCGTACATCGTCGTCCGAAAGAACCCCTTTTTTAACGGGGATTTTATACATCCTTTTTACGTTCGTGTGTCGACGAAACCCGATGGCCTCACGGTGAATAATGAGGTGATGGAGGTGGAGGAGAGCCTCCTCACGCACCTGGTTAAACTCCGTGATGAGGGCGTTTACCTCAGGTGTGTTGTTCCCCTTCTTCTCGAGAACCTTTATTCGTTCCTCCAAGGCCCTCAGGCTCCGCAGGCCTTCATCCACCTTGCTTCCGGCTCGCCCCAAGGCCTCCGCCTTTTCCTGCATGATGTCCAGTTCGGCCTTGGTGGGGGCATCAGGATTAAAACGCCCCTCCGTGCGCGTCCTCAGCTGAAAGGCACCACCTTTCATTTCGCCGTTTCTCCAATGCTTCCCCTGTCGGCGAAGCTATAGTAACTCCCCTGCCCGACAATGATATGGTCCAAGACACCGATGCCGAGCAGTTTGCCCCCCTCCACCAGGCGACGGGTGATCTCCTCATCCTCTCGACTGGGGGTGGGGTCACCACTGGGATGATTGTGCACCAAGATCAGCGAGGCAGCGGACTCCCTGATGGCGGGGGTAAAGGCCTCCCGGGGATGCACCAAGGAACTGGTCAAGGTCCCCTCTGAAATCCTCTCTTCTCTGATGGCCCTGTTTTTGCTGTCCAACAATATAATGAAAAAACACTCCTTCTTTTTATCCCTCAATCGCTGGTGAAAATGGGCGAAGACATCCGCACTGCGCGAAAAGGCTTTCCCCTGGGGAAGCTTCTCCGTGGCATACCTCCGGGAGATCTCCATGGCCGCCTTCACGGCCGCCGCCTTGGCTGGCCCGATCCCCTTGAGATCACACAGCTCAGCGGCCGCTGCGGAAGCAAGGCCTCGAAAGTTCTCAAATTTTTTTATGAGCTGACGGGCATGATCAAGGGCGGTCTTGCCGCTCGTAGCATCCCCTGTCCTGAGGACTATGGCCAGCAACTCCGCATCAGAGAGGGCCTCCGGTCCTTGCGCCAAGAGCTTCTCCCTCGGGCGCTCACCCTCCGGCCACTCCGTAATGGGATAAGCATCCCTTGCTCCCTTCACTGTGCAATCCTCACCAGGGACTCCCTTTTATCCTATCCCCCTCAGGCCTCCGCATGATGTAAGGAGTCGATTTAGGTTTGAGTTTCAAGCTTTGTCTGCGATCAAAATTGTATTGTAATAATTTTTACGTGCCGTTGCGTGACCACTGGAATCTTTGAAACCGTGTATTCCCATTCGCCCAAAACCCCAACGTATTGCTCAGGGTTAATAGTCAAACGGAAAAATACGGCATTCAATTTTTATAGCTGTCAGCGATCACACTATAAATTGATATACGGCCTCGCGCGGATCCCCCGCCTCATACAGGACGCGATAGATCTGCTCCACGATGGGAAGCTCCAACTGAAACTCCCCGCCTGCCCTGTGGGCGACCTTGGTAGCCCTGATCCCCTCTATTACCTGCCCTATTTCTTTTTGGGACTCCTCAATGGAGAGCCCGCTGCCTAGCTTTTCACCGAACCTCCTGTTGCGGCTATGCTCACTGGTACACGTAACGATCAGGTCTCCTAGGCCCGAAAGCCCCATAAAGGTGAGGGGGTGGGCCCCAAAGGCACTCCCCAGCATTGAGAGCTCCTCTAAACTCTTGGTAATGACGGAGGCCTTGGTATTCACCCCCATCTTTAGTCCATCGCAGATTCCCGCTCCTATAGCGAAGATATTCTTGAAGACCCCTCCCAATTCCACGCCCGCCAAATCCTCATTGATGTAGAGTCTGAAAAAGGGGGTCTCAAAGGCCTCCTTGGCCATCTGGGCACAGGCTGGTTCCGTGGAGGAGGTCTCCACCGCCGTGGGGAGCTTGCGCAGCAACTCGGATGCTATAGAGGGGCCTGAAACGGCCACGACCCCATTTCTTACCTCGGGAGGGATCTCACTCTCGATGACTTGGGACATCCGCAGCCCCGTCTCCACCTCCATCCCCTTGGCAAAGTCGACAATCGTAACCCCTGGTGAAAGGTGGGTGGCCATCAGACCGGCTACTTCCCGTACGACATGGGAGGGGACAGCAAGGGCGACAATGTCCACCCCGTGTAAGGCCTTGGCCATATCCAACGTGGCATCGATCTCGGGGGGGATGTAATGCCCGGGCAGGTATCTGGAATTTTCTCTCCCCTCCCCAATGGCCTCTGCTACATCCTCCTCAATGGTCCAGAGGGTAACGCGGTGTCCCTTCTCATGCATCATGAGGGCCAATGTTGTACCCAGATTCCCTGTCCCCAGAATGGCCATCGTACAGCTACCCATCTGCTCCCTCCTTGACGGCCTCCTACCTTATCAAAATCGCTACCATAAATCAAACGGGGACAGGGATCGGTTGCACGGTAAGGTCTTTCTCGCCTGAGGCACTGTACAAGAGGCATCCTGTATTTTATCCTCGAGGGATCGAGCGACAGAGGGATCTGGGTCCAAAGCCCTCGTAATCCATCAGGACGATAGCGCGCTTTAAGAACTGAATCCTCACTCACCGACCTCCCAGCAAGGCCACGAGGATAGCCAGCGAAAGGATTTCGACAAGCTCCACACCAGCTCCCATGACAGGGGCCGTTATACCCCCTATTCTCCTGACACAGTATTGACCAAGGCCATAGACACAGACCCATACCAGCACCATAATCCCCAGCCCCGCCAGCCCGTGGGTGAGGATGGAGCACAGTAGTGTTATACCCGTAGCCCACCAGAAATCCTGCGAGGTGGGATAACTCGCAAAGGCCTCTTTCGGCAGGGCGGGGAAGCCCCATGCCAAGCAGACCATTGACCATCTCCCCAGGGTCGGGAAGAGCAGGAGGGAGTAAACACTCCCAGCCTCAAGCAATTGGCTGATAAGAAGATATTTGGCCAGTAAGGCCAGAACTAGGCCGATTATCCCGAAGGTTCCTCGTTGGCCCCCCCGCATGATCTCCACGATTTCCCCTGCAGCCCCCCCTCTGCCTAAACCATCGAGGGTGGTGGCAAGGCCATCGAGGGGAAGTCCACCGGTAACGATGCTCAAAATAGATACGAGGAAGAGGGCAGTTATTGCCGAGTAATAGGTCTCCCCAAGGGCATAGGCGCATAACCAGAGAAAGCACCCGAGCACAAGACCCACGAGGGGGAAATAGGCCAGGGAGTTGGCGGCCTCTTCCTCCCGTGCCGGGACGGGGATAATGGTAAGGAAAGAGAACGCGGCCAGAAACCGTCTGCCAGAGAAATCCGCTCTCATTATATCCTCCTCTCACAATGATCAACCCTTATTATGCAAAGAAGGGCTGTCTCGTTATTAATATGTATAGTAATCTCCTAGAAAACCCCCCCCTTGTCAAGGCCAAATGATCGACGGCACGATTCCGATATATTGTTCCCTTGACAAACGAATTCAATTTATTTAATAATTTTAGCTCTAATTTTTTGTGGCACAACCAAACCGCATGAAGGCTGCATACTATGGGCTAGACCTTCGGTGAGGAGAGTCTCATGAAAAAGTATTCATTGCTGCACCCCCCCGTTCTCGCTTTTTTCTCAAGGGACTTGTACCGAGATGTCGGTCAAAACTGGAAGGGTATAGCCGCCATATATTTGGTGCTCTTGTTAGCGTTCTGTTGGATTTTCGAAACCTGGGTCGTTCATACCAAGGTCTCTCAGTTTATTACAAACGAAACTCCTCCATTCATTGAACAGATCCCGGAGATCACAATCAAAGATGGGAACGTCTCAATTAATGAGCCTGTGCCTTACTTCATTAATGATCCCGAAACCAATGATGTCATAGCCATTATTGACACTTCGGGGCAATACACGTCGTTGGATGACACACCGGCATACCTGTTGCTCACCAACAACAAACTCATTGGGAGAAAGAGTGAGACCGAAACGCGGGTGTATGACCTATCACAGATTGGTGAATTCTTTCTTGATCAGGCCGCAGCCAATAAATTTGTGAGTATTTTCAAGGCGTACTTTCCTTTTGTTTTTTATGTATGTGCAGTGATATTTTCTTTTTTGTACCGACTTGTTCAGGTACTGATTTATGGTGCTCTAGGATTATTGTTGTGCAAGGTTGCCAACATCAGCCTTGATTATCAGACATTGGTCAGACTTGCGGTTATTTCGATTACGCCGGTAGTCATCCTTGATACTGTTCTAGAAGTAACCGGCATCAATGCCCCGCTTTTTTGGCTTATATGTTTTGCTATCGCACTGTTTTATTTGTATGTTGGTGTTCGGGCAAACAAGGCTCAATCAGTGCCTCACACAGCGCATCCATGAGGTCCGGCCACACACAGCAGGAATTCCCAACGATTTATCTGCGCTCTATAGGCAGCAACCTTCAACAACCGCACTACCCACAAGGGAAATCGCATGTTTAAAACTTTTTTAATTGATCGTTTCATAGATTGCAAGCGCGGTCTTATCACCGTGCCGAAAGGACCGGATATCCTGTTCAGCATTGTTGTCTTCCTTGTGTATATGGCTGTTGTTTTGCCTGTTGGATTTTATTCCGGATTTTTTGAAATAGAAGTTCTTCAGGCAAACATCTGGGTTATGATAGTGTTGCCGATCTCTCTTTTCTTTATCCCTTCGCTTTTTGAAGAAATCTTTTTCCGCGGTTTCCTCCTTCCTCATAAGGAAAGAACAGTCTCCACGATACACTTGTTGCTCTATGCCGTTTTTAGCATCGTGGTCTTTGTCGTGTGGCATCCCGTTAATGCCATGACCATAAATCATCCCGCATATCCAATGTTCACAAACCCTGTTTTTCTTTCCCTTGCTGCCCTCATGGGCATGGCCTGCACCACAACCTATCTCAGGTCAGGCTCCCTGTGGGTCCCTGTCGCGATACATTGGCTTACTGTCTTGGCCTGGGTATTTTTGCTCAGTGGCAGGAATTGTGTCCTGGATATTGCCCCGTAAGCATCACACCTTACCCTTGAGATAGCGCTGCCGTTTCGCTTCCGGAAATCGCTCGATGGCATACCGAAGCATGGTCCGCGGCATCTTTTGGTAGTGAGCCTTTAAAAATGGTTCTTCAGCTTGCAGATGGCGCTTGCCCACCTCACGGAGCATCCACCCCACTGCCTTGTGGATCAGGTCTTCCTCATCGGACAGGAGCATCCGTGCAATCTTGAGGGTCTCGGTGAACTGACCGCCCTTGATACAGTGAAAGGTCGCCATGATGGCGATGCGCCGCTCCCACAGATCGCTCGATCGGGCGAGGTCGTAGAGGGGTTTCTTGTCCTTATCCATTAAGAAGTTGCCGACGATGTGCTCGGCAGATGTATCGACGAGGTCCCAGTTATTGATATATGGGGTGTTCCTTAAGTAGAGCGTATAGATTTTCGCTTTGGCGCGCTCATCCCCTTTTGAAAAAGACCGGATAAGAATCAGGAGCGCCAGGAGCCGCTCTTCATGGATCGTGGATCGGAGTAGCTGTGTAACCTCCGTGAGCGCTATTGATTGATATTCCGTTGCCAGCTTCCTGAGCGCAGGGACCGTGATCCCCAAAAAACAGTCCCCTTCCCCATATTCCCCTGGGCCGGTCTTAAAGAATCTCTGTGAGATTGCCGCCCTGCGTTTATTGCCGAGCTTCCGGAGCCTTGCTCTGATCTCCTGGTCAATCATAGTTTCGATATTTGGGGATCTCCGGCCGTGTTACTTAATCTATATGCTGCTGTTTTATCTTCTTCGGTTTGCACGGGGGGAACTCATACCCTTCTGCAGGCGGGAATTGGATGAGGCCGCTCCATTCGGGGTCAGCGTGCAGCTTCTCCATCTCTTTCTGAACCAAGATCCTCGCCGCATGTTTGAGACACGCCGCCTCGTTTTTCCTTATCTTTAAGTTTGTCTTTATCCTCACTATGGTCTCGCGCAGCTCATCTTCCAGGTCGTCAAATTTCAGATGGATCAGCTTCCCGTTATTCTTACTCAGCCATTGTTGCAGGCTGTCAGTCTTGCCAAGTCGCAATTCAGCCATGAGCGTTTGATAGGCATCAATGACGTTGCTGTCGATGTAGTAATCAAGAAGGTTCCGCGGGTTGGGATCTCTGGGGTCTTTCCCATAATTCGCCTTGTGGGCGTCGATGACGATGATCAGCTTTTTCGAGTGTATGTCCCTATTTTTCTTCAGGATTTTCTCCAGGGCGGTTATGCCGAGGTTGTCGGAGGCGCCGCCGTCAATAAGGTGGACGTACCAATCTTCTTTTTGCGAGTAGTCTTTCAGGGTGACGGACTGAAAGACCGCTGGGAAGGCAGCCGAGGCCATGACGGCATGGGCAATGGGATAATAGTCTACGCTCGATCGGAGCTTGTCGAAGCATTCCTTGGTGAAGCAAAAAACTCTTGTCCCCCCTGCATGCTCGGTATTATTGGTGGCATTGATGATCAGATATGGTCTTTGAGGGTTCAGGTCTTTGAAGTGAAAACCCTTTCCCTTGAACCAGGATGTATCATAGAGGGTGTCGGCGATGATCCACGCCATGACATCGGTTCGGTCATAATACGTAAACCAATAGCGAAAGATATGGACGATCCAAAAAGAGTTTCTTATCCATTTGGCTATAAAGTGCTTCTGTAATTTAGGGAACACTACCGTGGGATCCCAGCGCGGTCTTGCTGACCCTTCAATAGTAGGGGGGGTGTTGAGCGGGTCATCGCAGCTGAGTACGTAGTACGCTGCCGTAAAGGAGCCGCCGGAGACCGAGGATATCACATCGACCTGCTGAAGCAGACCGTAGCGTTGCAGCTCAAAAAACACCGCTGCGGAAAAGATGGAGGCGCGGCTGCCACCCCCTGAAATGGCGATGCCGATGAAGTTGTTATCGGTCTTGGGGCATGCGCCAAGGGGATTGGTGGACTGTGCGTTTCTATCAAATTGCCAGCTGTCCCGACATTGCCAGTCAACCCGCCACTGGACATCCTCTGAGGCCAGATACGCGCCGGAAGGGGCCTTTGGCCTGGAGGGCGGTTTCCTGTGCGGATCGGCCTTTACATTGTAGTGACTGTAATAGGGTATAATGGCGCAGGATGAGAGCGCAAGTTGAATGACTATAAGAGCTATGAGGATCCAGAAGTACTTCGTGTTCATCATCATACAAACCCCCACAAGAAGGTTGAATCATGATAGTTTGTGACCAAAATTATGGATACAGGTTCCCGCATCGGCCACAGCAGAAGGGAGGGTTTAGTGAATTTTTGCCTTGCCCACCTTTTTCGATTATTGAGTGCATTTGCAAAAATGCGCATTGATTCCCTGAAACCGAAAAAGACCGCCACAGCGAAAATTAATGCTACGATGATGGAATTAGAATATAACCAGACCAGGAATGCTACACAGATAAGTAGAAGGAGCTGAGTGATAGAAATGAAGCGCTGAGAGCGGCGTGTTGTTGGTTTCGGACTACCTCTCTTCGTCTTTTCTCTGTTTAACATGGTAGTTTTTTAATTGGGATGAGAATTTCCTTGTTGATTAGTCTATCACACTCCCAATCAGCAGGCAATAAAAGACCACGGTGTGGTTGGCTGGGGTACCAAATGGGTTGTAAAGGAGTTGACCTGTTTCTTCAACTGTAAAAGCCAAACCCCAATCATTTGTCAACGCCCTTTCTCAGCCTTCTCTTTTTCTTCCAAGGCCTTTTGTCGGTATTTATGGGCCTCGATGTAGGTTGGATCAATCTCTATGGCCTTGCTGAAGTCTGCAATGGCTCTATCATAATCGCCCTTTTCTTTCCAGGCCCTGCCCCGGTTATTATAGGCTTGAGCGAGCTTCGAGTTGATTGCTATGGCCTGGGTATAGTTGGCGATGGCCTTGTCGTAGTCGCCCTTTACATACCAGACATTGCCGCGGTTGTTGTAGGCCCAGGCATAGTTTGGGTCAATCTCTATGGCGGCGGTGCAGTCAGCGATGGCCTTGTCGTAGTCGCCCTTTACATACCAGATGTTGCCACGGTTAATATAGACCAGAGGGAACTGTGGGTTAATCTCGATTACCTTGGTATAGTCGGCGATGGCCTTATCATAATCGCCCTTGTCCCTCCAGACGTTGCCGCGGTTGATGTAGGCCGCGGCGTATTTCGGATTGATCTCAATGGCTTTGGTGTAGTCGGCAATAGCCTTGTCATTGTCACCCTTATCATGCCAGGCGAAGCCGCGGTTGTAGTAGGCATTAACAAGCTTCGGGTCGATCTCGATGGCTTTGGTGTAGTCGGCAATAGCCTTATCATTGTCACCCTTATCATGCCAGGCGAGGCCGCGGTTGTAGTAGGCAGAGGCGTACTTCGACTTCGGATCGATCTCTATGGCCTTGCTGTACTCGGCAATGGCCCTGTCATAATAACCTTTATTTATCAACGCATTGCCGCGAAATTTATATGCTGTCTTTAGTTGTTCCCGTGCAAGCTCTCCAGACGCAATGGCCTTGGTAAAAAGCCTGATGGCCTCGTCATTATTACCTTGATTCAAGGCCGTTTTGGCGGCCTTGAAATCGTCCAGACCCCCAGTCTGTTCGACCCGTTTCGGCGAGGTCGCACAGGACATCAGGAATAAAGAAAGGAATGTCACCAAAAGTATCTTTTTCATAACCGCCCCCCGTCAGTCAAAGCCTCAAAAAAAATTCCTCTTATGCCGAGGCGACAGGGGTCGGTTCCGGTGCCTCGGCAATCTCCCCGAACTTTGTCTCGTATTTTCTTACATTCTCGCTCAGCGCCTTGATTATCCTCTTCATGTGACCCGGGCTTATGATGACCCTAGCCGTGACGATCCCCTGGGGCGGGATGACATTAATGAAATCGACAAAGAATTCCTCCTTGGTATGCGCGACGACCATATTGTTGGCATACACGCCTCTGAGGATCTCATCCGTAATCTTGATCCCCAACTCCTGCGGTTTCTTCCCCTCAGGCATTGTTGACCTCCTTGTGGTTATTTATACATTGTTTAATTGTGAATTTTGAGCGTAATTTTTTATGGCGCTCCTGCCACCCACGAATGACGAGAATCAAACATATCCCCCTCTCCCGCTGGCGGGCCGTAAGGTACCGGCCCCCCATCGGGGAAAAGGCAGGTCCCGCCCCGCTTTGCACAAATCAGAGAATGCGGGATGCCGCAAGGCGGCAGGTGAGGGTGGATATAATCTCCCCCTCACCTTTATCCTCTCCCCCGTAGGGAGAGGAAAGAAACTTATGTTCTACGTAAGCAACAGGATGTCTTGCAACTATTATAGGGCGTTTAGGGGAGCGGTGTAAAGGCATTTCAATATGATATCTTTTTGCCCAAAGGCACTTGCAGAGAGGTCCCGCAGGGATTATGTTAAAACAACTTGGGTTTTCGTCCGAAGACCCAAGCAATACGCCTCTCAAGGAGCAATCTATGACCGAAGTAAGGTGTCTATTTCATCCCTGGGCAGGGCCCCCCGCGCCCATCAGACGGCCGAACAGTGGGGGCCATGCCTGACATGATTCAGAGGCCCCGCTTATAAAGAAAAATTGTTATATACATCAATTGATAATTAGTGTATGGTAACCCTTTATAAGAAAATTTCCCTTCTCTCTTTTGCACCCTCGAAGGCACGTAACGACAGGCAACGAAAGGAACGACAATGAAGATTCTCTTAGTCTATCCAAGGTACCCCGATACCTTCTGGAGCTTCAGGCATGCCCTGAAGTTCATCTCCAAACCGGCATCCTTTCCCCCACTGGGGTTGCTGACCGTAGCCTCCATGCTCCCCCGGGAGTGGGAAAAGAGGCTTATCGACATGAACGTCAGGCCCCTCAAAGATGAGGCCCTCCAATGGGCCGACTATGTCTTCATCAGCGCCATGACCGTTCAGAGGCAATCGACACAAGAGGTGATCGACCGATGCAAAGAGTTAGGGGTCAAGACGGTGGCCGGAGGACCGCTCTTCACCGCCGATCCAGATACATTTGATGATGTTGATCACCTGGTCATCAACGAGGCCGAGGTCACCTTCCCCCCATTTTTAGCAGACCTCCATAAGGGGTCTGCCCAACATCTCTACACCACCCCTGAGTGGCCCGATCTCAAAGAGACCCCCATTCCCCTTTGGGGGCTCCTCAATATGAAAGAGTATGCCTCCATGAACATCCAGTATTCCCGGGGGTGCCCCTTCAATTGCGAGTTCTGCGACATCATCGTGTTGAACGGCAGGGTGCCCCGGACAAAGGCAAAGGACCAAATCGTGGCCGAGTTGACGAGCCTCTACGACCATGGGTGGAGAGATTCGGTCTTCTTTGTCGACGACAACTTCATCGGGCACCGAAAGAAATTAAAGACGGAGATCCTGCCGGCCATCGTCGAGTGGATGAAGGAGCGGGATTATCCCTTTTCGCTTGTCACCGAGACATCCATCGACCTCTCCGACGACGAAGAGCTCATGTATTTAATGGTGCAGGCCGGATTTAACATGGTATTTGTCGGTATCGAGACCCCCCATGAGGAGAGCTTGGTCGAATGTAGCAAGTTTCAGAACAGAAACCGAGATTTGGTAGCCAGTGTCCAAAAAATTCAGCAAAACGGCATGCAGGTAATGGGGGGATTTATCGTGGGCTTTGACCAGGATCCTCCCTCCATTTTTGAGAAACAGATAAGTTTCATTCAAAAGAGCGGGATCGTTACTGCCATGGTAGGGCTGCTCAATGCCCCTCGGGGGACCCGCCTCTACCAGCGCCTGCACAAAGAAAATCGTCTGCTCAAGGATATGTCGGGCAATAACACCGACTGCTCCATCAACTTTGTCCCCAAGATGGGTTACGAGACGCTCGTTGCCGGCTACCGAAACATCATGGAGACCATCTACGCACCGAAACATTACTATAAGAGGATCAGGACCTTTTTCCGTGAATATAGACCGTCAAACAAAACGTCTGTCCCCTTCAGCTTTCCCTACCTCAAGGCATTTCTGAAGTCCCTATGGCTCTTGGGGGTACAGGGAAAGGAGCGATTTCTGTATTGGAGGCTCCTTGCCTCGACGCTGCTCAAGCGTCCCCGGTCCATCGCCCTGGCCGTTACCCTTGCCATCTACGGCTTCCACTTCAGAAAGGTCTTCGAGGGCGAGGTCCTCGTGCAGGTTCCCAGTGAAAAGGGGATCGTATAAGGGAACGTTTTCTCCTTTCATCTTTTTTCTGAAACACATAATGCCCTGGAGAACGCTATGGGTGAACTAAGGGACCAGATCGCCCAGGTGGTGATGATGGGGCTCAACGGGCCCATCCCGTCCAACGAAGAGAGGAACTTGATTGAGCGAGGGGTGGGGGGCGTCATCCTCTTCGAGCACAACTGCCCCTCTCCAACTCACGTAGCCGAGCTGATCGGTAATCTGCAGGAGATCGCCCGTTCCAGGGGGCCCGGAATTCCCCTGTTAGTTGCTATTGATCAAGAGCACGGTCCCGTAACCAGGATAAAAGAAGGTATCACCCCCTTCCCCAGCGCCGGGGCGTTGGGGAGGATGGGTAAAAGCGATCTGGTGCGCAGGGCAGCCCACATCACCGGCCATGAGTTGGCCTTGATGGGGATCACCATGAACCTGGCACCAGTAGCCGATATCCTCCTGCACCCGAAGAATAAGGTCATTGGCCAGCGGAGCTTTGGGAAAGACCCCTCTCTGGCAGGTGAGATGGTAGCCGCTGCTGTCGAGGGGCTTCAGGGGCCGGGGGTGGGTGCTTGCGCCAAGCACTTTCCGGGCCACGGGGCCACGGCAACGGACAGCCACCAAGCGCTCCCCACGATTGAGCGATCCAGGGAAGAGATGGAAGGGGCCGAGTTGATCCCCTTTCAGCTGGCGATACATGCCGATGTGGCTGCATGCATGCCCGGACACCTCCTCTGCCCCTCCCTTGATCCCGATCTGCCTGTCACCCTCTCCCCTTCCATCATACAGGGCCTGCTGCGCAAAGATCTCGGGTTCGATGGTGTGGTGATCTCCGACGACCTCCTTATGGGCGCCCTTGCCTCCTGGGGCAGCATAGAACAACGGGGTGTGGAGGCCGTGAAGGCGGGGGTGGATTGTTTATTGGTGGGCGAGGGCCCGGTCCAGGGGCTCCTGGCTGCCCTGGAGCAGGGGCTGGCAAACGGAGAGATCCCCCAGAAACGGGCTGAAGAGGCCGTTGCACGGGTTATGAGGCTCAAGGAGAGATATCCCTATAAGGGAATCGGAGACTTAACAGGGCTGAGGCAGAAAACTGACCTTGCCTTTTCCCAGAAACTCTTCCGCATGGTGAGCGATGAAACGGGTGATCCTCGGGGTCGAGCAGCTTAAGGAGCTACACCCCCCCTGGCTGCAAGAGGCGCGCATCGGCCTCTTAATCAACCAGGCCTCCGTTGACTCTGCCTTGCGGTCCACCAGAACAATCGTGGCCGAGCTGGCAGGGGAGAATCTCCGGGCCCTCTTTTCCCCGCAGCACGGGATAAAAGGGGAGGCCCAGGCCAATATGGTGGAGACCGAGGATGAGGTCGATCCCCATCTGAGGATCCCCATCTACAGCCTCTATTCATCCAAGACGCGCACCCCTACCGAAGAGCAGCTGGCGCGGATCGATTGCCTTTTGATTGATCTGCAGGATGTGGGGGCAAGGGTCTATACTTTTGCGGCAACCATGGGCTTCTGCCTGGAGGCAGGAGCCCGATACAAAAAGAAGATAGTTGTATTGGATCGCCCTAACCCCATCAACGGCGCGCAGGTGGAGGGTAATCTTTTAAAAGAAGGCATGCGCTCCTTCGTCGGCTTCGCCCCCATCCCCATGCGCCACGGAATGACCATGGGGGAACTGGCCAGATTCTTTAATGAAGAACGTAAGATAGGAGCGGACCTCAAAGTCATCCCCATGGAGGGATATAAAAGGGAATATTTCTTTTCCGACACCAACCTCCCCTGGGTACCTCCGTCACCCAACATGCCGACACCAGCTACTGCCCTGGTCTACCCAGGCCAGGTCCTGCTTGAGGGAACTAACCTGTCGGAGGGGAGGGGCACGCCTCAGCCCTTTGAATGCTTCGGCGCGCCATATATCGATTCACGCTCCTTAAAAAGACAGTTGGAGAAAAGAAAATTGCCCGGTGTCCGCTTCCAGGAGATCTCCTTTACCCCACAGTTTGATAAGTGGCAGGGAGAACTATGCCACGGCCTCCAGATGCAGGTCACAGACACCAGGGCCTATAAACCCTTTTACACGACCCTCGCCATTATCCAGGAGGTCAAGGGATTATGGCCCCAGGATTTCGCCTGGCCCCCCCCGCCCTATGAATATGAATTGGAGCAACTCCCCATCGACATCATCACCGGCGATGAGACGATCAGAAAGGGGTTGGAACAGGGAAGGGACCTGGATGAGATGGAGGCTGGCTGGCAGGAAGATTTGGAGGGATTTTTAGCGAAAAGAAAACAGTACTTGCTTTATTAATGGCTATTTTGAAACGGATATAACCAAAATAGAGCTGCACTCCTCAGCACACCTAAAATCCAGACGGGTACTTGTGGCACCTGGAATCGGGCGTTGTAGCGTCGGGAGAATCATGGTATCCTACTGGCTGTTACCTGGACCGTGAGGTACATCGATTGGGCAGTGAGGCCCGCGTAGCAGGTCTCTACGATCAAATCTCTCGCAACAATCATGCTTATTGAGATATCGTGTGCGCACATCGATATGCCGATTCGAAGGCAGGCAGCACCGCCATACAGGTTGACCTCACGGTCATCGTCGTGCATCAACGCCTCTAACTAAAAGGAGAACGCCATGAGTGCATTGAGTCATATCTTGTCACCCATTACGATCAAATCCCTGCAGCTGGCGAACCGTGTGGTGATGCCCCCCATGGGGACGAACCTGGGCAATGCGGATGGGACGGTAAGTGCTGAGACCATAGCATACCTGAAGCGGCGCGCCAAAGGGGGGCCGGGTTTGATCATCACGGAAATAACAGGGGTTCACCCCCTTGGGGTGGTGGCCCCGAACCAATTGGGCGCCTACGACGATTGTTTTATCCCGGGGCTGAAAAAACTAGTCGCAGTAGGCCACGACGCGGGGTGCCGGATCGCCATGCAGATCCATCATGCCGGTCGAGAGAGTTTTTTCCTGCTGAACGAGGGAAAGGCGATAGGCCCCTCGGCCGTCCCCAGCATCGTATATCGCGCGGCGCCGCGAGAAATGACGGCCGAAGACATCCGGGAAGTGATTGCCGCCTTCGGAGCGGCAGCCGCCCGGGGCCAAGCGGCCGGCTTCGATGCGGTGGAGATCCACTGCGCCCACGGCTATCTGCTGACCCAGTTTCTCTCGGCCCTTGCGAACCAGCGCACGGACCAGTACGGTGGATCGACGCTGAAGGAGCGGTCGCGCTTTGTCATTGAGGTCATCGAGGAGGTGCGGCAACGGGTCGGTCCCGACTTCCCCCTTTCGGTGCGGATCTCGACGGAAGAATTCATCAAGGGCGGATACACGCCCGACGATATGCAGACGATCCTTCCGGATATGGTGCGGGCCGGGGCCGACGTCATCCACGCCTCCTTCGGGACCCACGGGAGCCCCGGAGGCATTACCTCGGCCCCCCCCGAGTACGAGCCGGGGTTCAACTGCTGGCTGGCGCGGAAGGTGAAGGACGTTGTTGACGTTCCGGTCATCGCCGTAGGACGGTTCACCGATCCGACGCAGGCCGACGAGGTGATCGCCCGTGGCGACGCGGACCTGGTGGCCTTCGGGCGGCAGTTTCTCGCGGACCCCGATTTTCTCATCAAGGCGAAGGCCGGCCGATACGCGGATATCCGCAGGTGCATCGCCTGCAACCAGGGGTGCATCGAACGCGAGGTTCTCGGCGAGGGAAATATTCGGTGCTCCATCAACCCCGAGACGGGACAGGAGATGATCTATCCCCAAGGGCCGGCGGCGAACCCGAAGGATGTGTGGGTCGTGGGGGCGGGTCCCGGCGGCCTGACGGCGGCCAGCGAGGCGGCCCGCCTCGGTCACCGAGTGACCCTCTTTGAGCAGGAGGAGGCACTGGGTGGTCAGACCCGCTACGGCCGGATACCCCCCCACAAAGGGGTGTACGGCGAATGGATCGATTGGCTGATCGGCCAGGTCAAGCAGGCGGGGATTACCATCAAAAGCGGCACCGAGGTTACCGAGACGATGCTGCGAGAGGGACGGCCTGAATACGTGATCCTTGCCACGGGAGGGGAGAAGATCGTGCCGGAGATAGCGGGGATCGATAAGAGGCACGTCTGCGACGCCTGGCAGATCCTGGACGGCTCCGTTACGCCGAAAGACCACGTGCTGGTCATCGGCGGGGGCCTGATCGGGATGGAGACGGCGGATTACCTGAGCGAGCGGGTGAGCGAGGTGACGTTGGTCGAGATGCTAAAGCGGTCGCCGGTACTGAAGATCACCTCCCATGGATACATGCTGCACAAGCGTCTGCGGGACAAGAATTGCCGCCTGCTCTTCGACACGCAGGTGACCTCCATCGGCGACGGGAGCGTGGCGATTGAGACGGCGGGAGAGGGTGCGACGCAATCCCCCATCGAGCAAGTCGTGATTGCCATAGGGCTGAAGGCGCGGGATGGTCTGAAGGGGGTCCTGGAGGGCCTGGAGATCCCCCACACGGTGATCGGCGACGCCCGTAGCCCCCGGAGGATTATCGAGGCCACCGAAGAGGGGGCCCGGGCCGCCTGGGAGCTGTAGAAAATGACGACCGTTTCAGCACCATTGCTCCGGGAGGAGGTTATGGTGTTACGTGCTGGAGTTTCTTGAGGTTTTCATGTTGGTAATTGAGTAGTACCTGGGACTAGCATATAATAGATCCCCACCACAGCTGTTGCCATTAATCGCAATACCATTATGCCCTGATTATTCTTTCCCTAATATTACTATTGATTCTAATAATAAATTGTTATTATATTTATTAAGATTGCTGATTGTAATTAAGGATATACAATACAAAAACCCTCAGAGGCTAATTATCGCCACCTCCCAGAACCAGCTTCTCATACCCCCCCAGAAGGTTAACGGTAATATTGTTGGGTTACTGAGGACCTAGAGAAATATATGCAAAAAACCAGGTGAAAATACAGGTATTGTCAAGCATAACCTTGAACCGTGGGCAACCTCTCCTAACGTTCTTAGTGTATACAAAAAAGGGGCCAGGCCAACTGGCCTGACCCCTTAAATTCGTCTGGAGGCGGCGACCGGATTTGAACCGGTGAATAACGGTTTTGCAGACCGTCGCCTTACCACTTGGCTACGCCGCCCTTGGAGCGGGAAACGGGATTTGAACCCGCGACTTCGACCTTGGCAAGGTCGCACTCTACCGCTGAGTTATTCCCGCTCAATACACACAGGGGCCAGAACACAAGAAACTGTCTCTTTCTGTCCTGACCCCCTTTCTCATAAAATAAGCTCCCGGCAACGACCTACTCTCCCACCCCTCAAGGGGCAGTACCATCGGCGCTGGAGGGCTTAACTGCCGTATTCGAAATGGAAACGGGTGTTGCCCCTCCGCCATGGTCACCGGAAACTATATTCTCACAACTCAAAGAACAAATGCAAATCTATAAAACCGCATAGGGACAAGAGGCACAGCCTATAGTCGTAAAGTTAGTGGTCAAGCCGCTCGACCGATTAGTACCGGTTAGCTGAGCCCATTACTGGACTTACACATCCGGCCTATCAACCAGGTGATCTTCCTGGGGTCTTACCCCTGATGTTGCCATCAGGGAGGGATATCTCATCTTGGGGTGGGCTTCCCGCTTATATGCCTTCAGCGGTTATCCCTTCCGAACTTGGCTACCCAGCGATGCGGCTGGCGCCACAACTGGTACACCAGAGGTTCGTCCATCCCGGTCCTCTCGTACTAGGGACAGCTCCCCTCAAATATCCTGCGCCCGCGGCAGATAGGGACCGAACTGTCTCACGACGTTCTAAACCCAGCTCGCGTACCGCTTTAATCGGCGAACAGCCGAACCCTTGGGACCTTCTCCAGCCCCAGGATGCGATGAGCCGACATCGAGGTGCCAAACCTCCCCGTCGATATGAACTCTTGGGAGAGATAAGCCTGTTATCCCCGGCGTACCTTTTATCCGTTGAGCGACGGCCCTTCCATGCGGAACCGCCGGATCACTAAGGCCGACTTTCGTCCCTGCTCGACGTGTTGTTCTCGCAGTCAGGCTCCCTTATGCCTTTACACTCCACGGCTGGTTTCCAATCAGCCTGAGGGAACCTTAGCGCGCCTCCGTTACCTTTTAGGAGGCGACCGCCCCAGTCAAACTACCCACCAGACAGTGTCCCCGTCCCGGATAACGGGACTGGGTTAGAAGCCAGAGATAACCAGGGTGGTATTTCAAGGATGGCTCCATGAGGGCTGGCGCCCCCACTTCAAAGCCTCCCACCTATCCTACACAAGTTAACCCCGAATTCACTGTCAAGCTGTAGTAAAGGTGCACGGGGTCTTTCCGTCTTGCCGCGGGTAAACGGCATCTTCACCGCTAGTTCAATTTCGCTGAGTCCCTGGTTGAGACAGCGCCCAAGTCGTTACGCCATTCGTGCAGGTCGGAACTTACCCGACAAGGAATTTCGCTACCTTAGGACCGTTATAGTTACGGCCGCCGTTTACCGGGGCTTCGGTTCAAGGCTTCGTCCCGCCGAAGCGGGACTAACCCCTCCCCTTAACCTTCCGGCACCGGGCAGGCGTCAGACCCTATACTTCCTCTTACAAGTTTGCAGAGTCCTGTGTTTTTAGTAAACAGTCGCCTGGGCCTGGTCACTGCAACCCCCTTCGGCTTCAGATGCAAGATCCTACACCTAATGGGGGCACACCTTCTCTCGAAATTACGGTGCCAATTTGCCGAGTTCCTTAACCAGGGTTCTCTCACACGCCTTAGGATTCTCTCCTCGCCTACCTGAGTCGGTTTATGGTACGGTCACCAGCGTGGCTCGCTAGAGGCTTTTCTTGGCAGTGTGGGATCGACCACTTTACGGCCTAAAAGGCCTCGTCATCGCCTCTCAGGGTTTAATGAGATCCCGGATTTGCCTGGGATCTCCCCCTACTGGCTTGAACCACCTATTCCAGCAGGTGGATGGCCTACCCTCCTGCGTTCCCCCATCACTCAAACGCCAAACTGGTGGTACGGGAATATTGACCCGTTTTCCATTACCTACGCCTTTCGGCCTCGGCTTAGGGACCGACTAACCCTGGGCGGATTACCCTTCCCCAGGAAACCTTAGGCTTGCGGCGTGCCGGTTTCTCACCGGCATTATCGCTACTCATGTCAGCATAATCTCTTCCATTACCTCCACCAGTCCTCACGGTCTGGCTTCACAGGCCTTTGGAATGCTCCCCTACCGCTGTTCGCTTCCGAAGAAGCGAACAACCCGCAGCTTCGGTAATGCACTTGAGCCCCGTTACATTTTCGGCGCAGAATCACTAGACCAGTGAGCTATTACGCTTTCTTTAAAGGATGGCTGCTTCTAAGCCAACCTCCTGGATGTCTATGCAACTCCACATCCTTTTCCACTTAGTGCATTTTAGGGACCTTAGCTGGCGGTCTGGGTTCTTTCCCTCTTGACTATGGACCTTATCGCCCACAGTCTGACTCCCGCACTCAAAGTTGCCGGCATTCGGAGTTTGGTTGGGTTTGGTACCCTGGTAGGGGCCCTAGCCCATCCAGTGCTCTACCTCCGGCACTTACTATGCGAGGCTATACCTCAATATATTTCGGGGAGAACCAGCTATTTCCAGGTTTGATTGGCCTTTCACCCCTATCCACAGCTCATCCGCCAAGTTTTCAACCTTGGTCGGTTCGGGCCTCCAGTGCGTGTTACCGCACCTTCACCCTGGCCATGGATAGATCACCTGGTTTCGGGTCTACTCCGTGCAACTAGTCGCCCTATTAAGACTCGCTTTCGCTCCGGCTTCACCTCACGGCTTAACCTCGCTACACAGAGTAAGTCGCTGACTCATTATACGAAAGGCACGCGGTCACTCCGCAAGCCCCCGAAGAGACTTACATGGAGCTCCCACTGCTTGTAGGCACACGGTTTCAGGTACTATTTCACTCCCCGCCAGGGGTACTTTTCACCTTTCCCTCACGGTACTGGTTCACTATCGGTCGTCAGGTAGTATTTAGCCTTAAGAGATGGTCCTCCTAAATTCCCACAAGATTTCTCGTGTCCCGTGGTACTCGGGTATTGTGCCCAAGAAGTCCCACCCATTTCGCTTACGGGGCTATCACCCTCTCTGGCCACCCTTTCCAGAGTGTTCAACTATAAGTGAGATTTGTAACTTCTCGAGGAGTCCGTAACCTCCTCCGGCACAACCCCATTACCCCGGATATACAACGCTTACGGGCTATCCATATATCCGGTTTAGGCTGTTCCCCGTTCGCTCGCCGCTACTGGGGGAATCGCTGTTGCTTTCTTTTCCTGAGGGTACTGAGATGTTTCAGTTCTCCTCGTTCGCCTCCCGCCACTATGTATTCATGACGGGATATCCCGGAATTACCCGGGATGGGTTTCCCCATTCAGAAATCGCCGGATCAAAGCCTGCTTAGCGGCTCCCCGACGCTTATCGCAGCTAGCCACGCCTTTCATCGCCTCCTGACACCAAGGCATCCACCGTATGCCCTTAGTAACTTGACCTACACTCTAACCTTACGGTAAGAGCCGTTACCCCTTGTTCCTATGTGATTTTCAAAGAGCGGTACTGTGCTCAGGTGAGCAGTATACTATATATACTATACGTATATATCGATAATGGCAAAGAACTATGCGTATACATCTGGTGGAGGTGAACGGGATCGAACCGATGACCTCCGGCTTGCAAAGCCGGCGCTCTCCCAACTGAGCTACACCCCCGAGAATGCCTTGGGCATTACCTTTAACCAATAACTTGTAACCATTAGCTATAGGCTACTAGCTATAAGCTACTAGTAAATGACCCTTGGTCATTTTTATGGTGGGCCTAGATAGACTTGAACTATCGACCTCACGCTTATCAGGCGTGCGCTCTAGCCAACTGAGCTATAGGCCCAACACTGCGTTTCCAAATAATCAGCCCAGCTTCTAGTCTTTGATGGTGTCCATCGATCTTCCCGTATCGACGTGCCGCATCCGCGGCACAATCTAGCCAACTGAGCTATAGGCCCATCTATACGTATCATAGGTCAAAGAACGTATTGATCTCTCAAAACTGAATAGCGAGCCCCCGTAAATCCTGTCTTACACCATCAATGGGTCTCTCGACCCTTTTATACACCTTAGAAAGGAGGTGATCCAGCCGCAGGTTCCCCTACGGCTACCTTGTTACGACTTCACCCCAGTCACCAGCCATACCTTAGACGCCTGCCTCCCGTGAGGGTTAGCCCGGCGGCTTCTGGTACAACCAGCTTCCATGGTGTGACGGGCGGTGTGTACAAGGCCCGGGAACGTATTCACCGCGGCGTGCTGATCCGCGATTACTAGCGATTCCAACTTCATGGAGTCGAGTTGCAGACTCCAATCCGAACTGAGGCCGGCTTTTTGGGATTAGCTCCCCCTCGCGGGTTTGCGACCCTTTGTGTCGACCATTGTAGCACGTGTGTAGCCCTGGGCATAAGGGCCATGAGGACTTGACGTCATCCTCACCTTCCTCCGGCTTATCGCTGGCAGTTCCCTTAGAGTGCTCAGCCGAACTGGTAGCAACTAAGGGTGAGGGTTGCGCTCGTTGCGGGACTTAACCCAACACCTCACGACACGAGCTGACGACAGCCATGCAGCACCTGTCATCGGGTTCCCCGAAGGGCACGCCCCTGTTTCCAGGGGGTTCCCGAGATGTCAAGCCCAGGTAAGGTTCTTCGCGTTGCGTCGAATTGAACCACATGCTCCACCGCTTGTGCGGGCCCCCGTCAATTCCTTTGAGTTTTAGCCTTGCGGCCGTACTCCCCAGGCGGGGTACTTAATGCGTTAGCTCCGGCACAGAGGGTATGAAACCCCCCACACCTAGTACCCAACGTTTACGGCGTGGACTACCAGGGTATCTAATCCTGTTTGCTCCCCACGCTTTCGGGTCTCAGCGTCAGTATTGAGCCAGAAGGCCGCCTTCGCCACCGGTGTTCCTCCCGATATCTACGCATGTCACCGCTACACCGGGAATTCCGCCTTCCTCTCTCATACTCAAGTCGAGCAGTTTCGGATGCACTTCCTCGGTTGAGCCGAGGGCTTTCACATTCGACTTGCCCGACCGCCTACACCCGCTTTACGCCCAGTAATTCCGAACAACGCTTGCACCCTCCGTATTACCGCGGCTGCTGGCACGGAGTTAGCCGGTGCTTCCTCTGATGGTACCGTCAATCCCTATGGGTATTAACCATAGGGAATTTCTTCCCACCTAACAGGGCTTTACAACCCGAAAGCCTTCATCACCCACGCGGCGTCGCTGCGTCAGGGTTTCCCCCATTGCGCAATATTCCCCACTGCTGCCTCCCGTAGGAGTCTGGGCCGTGTCTCAGTCCCAGTGTGGCTGATCGTCCTCTCAGACCAGCTACCCGTCTGAGCCTTGGTAGGCCATTACCCTACCAACAAGCTGATAGGACGCGGGCTCATCCCCAAGCAATAGCTTCCATGGAGAGACCACCTTTTACCACTTCCCGCGGACGGGATGTGGTCTTATCCGGTATTAGCCCCGCTTTCGCGGGGTTATCCCAGACTCAAGAGTAGATTACCCACGCGTTACTCACCCGTGCGCCGCTTTACTCCTCCTCCGAAGAAGAGTTTCTCGCTCGACTTGCATGTGTTAGGCACGCCGCCAGCGTTCGTTCTGAGCCAGGATCAAACCCTCCAGTTTGATCTGTTAAAAACTCAGGATTCGACGAGTTACTCGCTATTCAGTTTTCAAAGATCAAATTTTAGGCAAATATGTAGTATATGTCTTTCTCTGCGTTTGTCAAGACAATTTTATTCAAGGATCTAACGATGCTGTTAACATATATATTATACGTCGTTAGGGCCCTTGTGTCAAGGCAAATCTCACTCATTTGTGTAATATTTTTATAAGAAATATGCTATTATTGTGAACAGAAGGAGGGATGGATAGGGGAAACTTTTCCTTTAAAAGTCTCATCTTTCTGTCGCACAGCGACATCCTCTCATTAATATTGTGCCGCCTTGCGGCATGATGTCCTTAAAAGATTTAAAGGAGCATCATTATCAACAAGGTGGGGGACTGTTGAGGTCCGTCTTCGACATTTTAATCTTTAAAAATTGGTCCTTTTCTGGTATCATGCTTCACTCGGGCCGTTAACTCAGTGGGTAGAGTATCTGCCTTTTAAGCAGAGAGTCGCTGGTTCGAATCCAGCACGGCCCACCATAGGAAATGCCGAGGCGTCATTTCACCTGTAGCTTGTAGCTAGTAGCCTGTAGCTAAAGATTAGATTCCTATAGCTAATAGCTGCAAGCTATGAGTTAACGGTAAAAGCGAAGCTTTTCTCAGTCCCCATCGTCTAGCCTGGCCCAGGACACCGGCCTTTCACGCCGGCAACAGGGGTTCGAATCCCCTTGGGGACGCCAGAGATTATAAGGAGCTAGATTAACCGACTAGCTCCTTTTTTTATTGACGGTGTCCTGGCCCAGGACATCCCGATCTTCATCAGGACAACAGGGGTTCCCTTGTCCTGAGTCGCGACGAAGGCTTAGTCCCGAGCAAAGTCGAGGGAAACTCGCCCTGAGCGGAGTCGAAGGGTCCCCTTGGGGACGCTAGAGAGATAGAAAGGGATTGGTAAATCAGCCAACCCTTTTTTTGTTTGTCGCAAGGCAACCATCTATATAACTTCTAAGAAAGCCGAAATATGTCAAAAGAAAAGCAAGATAGGTCAAGTAATTAAAGGCTAATACGAGAAAAGGGGGACGTTGTTCACTTTGTTCACTTCACAGATGAGATAAGATTTTAATAATTTTGGACAACGTCCCTATTTTCCAACGCATTCAATGCAAGGCGATTCGCAGTCGAAATTTATTATTGACATTCAAAATTAAATTCCGTATGTTCGCCTATAGGGGGTTGTTGTCAGTTAAAGACAGAGCCACGTACATCTTCAAAAGCGAATAAGAACAGAGGTTTTGAAGCTTACAGTTCCGGCTCAACGCCCAATCAAGCGTTCTACTCTTGCTCATATTCTGAAGCAGACCCGCTTGTCGATGGAAGACTTTCAGGAGCTGCTGTGAAAAGAGACCGGAAGCGGGAAGGGGCAATACCTTGACTGACTCCCCCATGTAAGCGTCTGTTGCCGCGTTCTGTTGTGAATTAAATACAAAGGAAGGAGAAAAAATGCAGCATTCGAGAAAAATTCTGGTAATTACTTTAGTTCTGTTCTGTGTAGCTCTCTGGGCGACTATCTCCGTAGCTCAGACGGTAAAAGTCAACATTAACACGGCCACGGCGGAGGAACTAACGGTCCTGAAGTACGTGGGAGAGGCCCTGTCTCAGCGAATCGTCGAATACAGGGAGGAACAGGGCGCTTTCGAGTCCCCCGAGGACATCGTGAAGGTACCCGGCGTGGGCCAGCGGGTCTACGAGGCGAATAAGGATATCATAACGGTGAAATGAAGATAGAATAACACTGGCGCGCGGCAGCAGACTTGGTTCCGGGCCGGGCCGTTTCCGACATCACCGGGAGCGGTCCGGCCTTCCCATTTCTTTCGGGCTCTTGCCTGTCAGGTAGTCCGGTAAGAGGGTTCGGGTAACGCAGAGAATGAAGGTAAAATCATTGGAAACATTTGGGTCAGACTTGATTATCGAGGAGTGCAGATGGGATTGCGCTCGACATTTAAATCATGGGAGTTATAGATAGGTCACGTTAATCTCCGTTAGCCCCACAAATTTCCAGATAGAATATGATATGAATGTATGCTATACTGTTGGTGGCAAGAAACGGGATAGGGAGGGTTTAGATGACCCGGATTAAGGCATTAAAAGAAGCAATTGAGGCACTGCCTGAAGACGAGTACGTGCGGTTGAGGCAGTGGTTTGCGGAAAAAGACTGGCTGGGCTGGGACAACCAGATCAAAAAAGACTCGGCGCAGGGGAAATTAGACTTTCTGGTAAAAGAAGCATTCGACCAGAAAAATAAGGGGAAACTTCGGGACCTTTAGATGCATCGAACGACTGAGCGATTTTGGAGATGTTTTAACAAACTCCCCGAAGCCATTCAGAAACTCGCAAACCGCAATTTTCAAACCTTAAAAGCAGATCCGAAGCACCCATCTCTTCATTTCAAGAAAGTAGGCGTTTTTTGGTCAGTTCGTATTGGGCTTGATCATAGAGCCCTTGCAGTTGCAGACGGTACTGACTTCATATGGGTATGGATAGGCACTCACGATGAATACGAACGAATGATTAGAGATAAGGGCTAACCCCTAGATGTATCGGACATGGTAGAATGATATAACACGCCGTGACCAATCGTGTAACTGATAGTAATTTTGGTGGAGAATCTGTTAACCCTGTTAAATGAGTTTTAAAGGGGTTAAAAAGGTTTAAAAAATGGTGGAACAAGACTTTTTGCCCACGCTTTCACGCCGGACAACAGGGGTTCACCAGTCCTGAGCATGCCGAAGGACCTGTCCTGAGCAGAGTCGAAGGAGAACTTGCCCTGAGCGTAGTCGATGGGTCCCCTTGGGGACGCCATAGATAAATAAAAGGGTTAGTCCTGCTAAGAGTGGGATTAACCCCTTTATTTATACCTAAAACTAGTAACTCTTAACAAAAGCGACTGGCCAGGACATCTCGCTTCTCCTCTTGGACAGATTTCCTACATTATACGAATGCGCTTTTAGTCCTTATTACCGAAAAATACGACTTCATATGCTTTTAAAAACTCGATTTTTAAAGGATATTTATCTTTTTTACATCTTTTAACATGTGGTATATTGGAGCATATCAAGAGCAAAGTTGAATGTCGTATATGAAATGTTTGACGTAAAAGAAAATGCATAATTTCCTCTTATTACCCCATACGTTTTTTGGAAGAACAATCGTGTCTGTTTTTTCGTTCCACTTATAAGAAGGCATTGCTTTCGGGGAGGTCTCCGTGCATGTCGTTGTCATACATGGCTGGAAGGAAGAAACACCGGAGTTGGCGCAAGCGATCTCCAGCGCACTTGGAATCACGGTCTTCGAAGCGCGGCAACTGATGCTCGGCGGCGGACCGAGCGTGGCAGCCGGTTTCGCTGATCCGCAGCAGGCCCTGGCGATGGCACAGAAGCTGAACCAGAGCGGAATCGCGACGATGGTCGTCGACGCCACGGCGGCCCGCAGCAGGGTCGGCTATTTCATCGTCCGCCGTTTTGAGCTCAACGAATCGTCACTGCGCATCGAGACAGGCGACCGGCAACAAGCAGAGATCCCCTACGGAGAGATCGACGTGCTCCTGCCGGCCACGGGCATCGTGGAGTATTCCGAGACAAAAACGGTTACCGAGCGCAAGTTCAGCCTCGGCAAGACCATCCTTTCCGGAGGGATACCGATGTCCAAGAAGGTCAAGCACCAGGAGAAGGTGGCAACCGAAGAGCGCAGGAAGGTCCTCTATCTGTATACCGGCAGGCGGCAACAGCCGGTCGTCTTCAGCCAGGACGGTATGATCTACGATGGGCTCGGTGCAGCCATACAGCTGTCACGGGAGCTGAACTTCACCTACGTGATAAGCGAACTGCGCCGGCTCAGCCCCGGGGCCGTCTATGATGACCGCCTGCTTAAGCGGGTTGGACAGGTCCGGTTGCTCGGCCCCGCCCTCGATCCGGAAACCAACCTTGATCTTGCGGCCGAGATCCTCGCCCGGAGTCTGCGGCCTTCACCGACGAGCAACGACACATCCGTTCCGTGAACTTCGTCGCTTTAAGCTATTCCATTTCCCTTTATTTTGAGTTTTGCGTGTTGATCCGTGGTCAGGACTTTCTGCTGGAAAGGATTCCAAGGCAGGCTTGACTGGCTCCAGATCACACATTTAACAGATTTTTAGTATATATTGACACTTTATGAGTATTGTGTTAAAGTACTAATAGACTTTGGGGTTTTTCAAGAATCTGTTTCATAATTAAGTTATTGACGGAACAAGTCCATTGAATATTCCCACATTACCATTACCACCAAGTGACAACCTCTACAAATTCATGGCGATATCAGGGGTGGTACTGTTGATAGTCGCACCAGTGTTTTGGGCACAATTTTACATTACCCACGCTGAGCGGACACGACTGGCGATTCGGTCATTGAGAATTGTTCTTCTCTATGATGAGTACTTTAACTCCAAGGCCCGAATCGAGAGGGGTGATTCTGTCACGGATGAGCAGAGAAAACTCGTAGAAAAATACGATGCCCAGGAAGAGAAGTCTGATCGCATTGGCCATGAATTTATAGTTTATGAGAGATTTAGTAGTGTTGTAACAGTGGTTGCCTTCGTTCTATTTTTGCTTGGGTCTGGGCTCACAGGGTTTGGATTCCGGCTGTGGTATTTGCGAGTTCAAAAACCGCTAGACCGCATTTTAATGAATCAGCTAACTGAGAGCAATAAGGATTCCAAAAATGACAAATACAGAACTAAAAGAAGAAGATCAGTTTCAAGAAGACTTCGAACCCATCGAAGATGAATCTGATTTAGAGGAATTACTACTTACAGAGTTATCTGAAGCTATTGTTCAGGCTACTGATTGGACAACTGATACACTCCTTAGTCAGATAGAAAAAGAAAGAATTCATCTGAATCCAACCTTTCAGAGACGTGATGCTTGGACAGTTCAGAGAAAAAGTAAGTTTATTGAGTCCTTGTTTCTTGGATTTCCTATTCCACAATTAGTGTTGGCCGAATCCAAGGATCAACGTGGTAAATATATTGTAATTGATGGCAAACAAAGATTGCTCAGTTTAATTCAGTTTGCGGGATCTCAAGAACTAAAAAACAAATTTGGGGCATACGATTTGCAAGGCCTTGAGATATTAGATCAATTTAACGGGCACTCCTTAGAAAGTTTGGTCACTGCTGGTCTTATCACTGGAGAATTAGAAGATTTTGAGAATAGAACGATAAGAACAGTTGTGATCAGGCATTGGCAACATGATGCAGTTCTCTATCATATTTTTCTTCGGCTTAATACTGAAAGTGTAAAATTATCTCCTCAGGAATTAAGAAATGCCCTCCACCCAGGACCGTTTTCAGAGTTCTTGGATACTTATTCTGGTGAAAGTCCTGCATTAAGGAAAATCCTGAACAGAAAATCACCTGATTTCAGGATGCGTGATGCTGAACTTCTTCTTAGATACTATGCTTTTCAGATGTTCTTACAACAATACGCAGGTTCAATGAAAGGTTTTCTAGACTTGGCAACAAGAGAGCTAAATCATTTGTGGATAGAAGACAAGGAACAAATTAGACAGCAGGCAGAACAATTTGAATGTGCAGTGGATCTTACTTATTCCATATTCGGGTCTGACGCGTTTAGAAAATGGAAAGATGGTAATTTCATGGGAAGATTCAATCGTGCAGTTTATGATGTAATAATGTTTCATTTTTGGAAACCAGAGATTAGCGAGGTTCTACGGGAAAAGGCGCATGATATAAAAGAAGCTTATATCAAGTTATCTGAGAATAATAAAGAATTTGTTGAATCTGTTGAAACAACCACAAAAAGTCTTACAGCAACGGTAACAAGACTCTCAGCATGGACTAACACTTTGAACGATGTTTTAGGAACTAATTTTAAGGTACCAAAACTTATTGACAACCGAATCAGATTTTGAAAATTTTATCTTATGGCATCCAGTCCCAAGTATAAACAGTTAAAGGCAGAATTAAATCGTTTACGTCGGCACTTTTTACCTAAGAATTTTGATCCAACAGGTTATTACAGCGATAGGAGACTTGATAGAACTAGGGCATATGGATTACTTGCTCATGCTGAAATCGAATTCTATATTGAAAATATCACTCTTGATATTGTTGAGCGTGAGTACGAAAGCTGGAGCAAGCATAAGCAACCGAGTTCTATTATAATCTGCCTTTTAGCCGCATGTAAAATCGGATGGCAAGATATCGAAACAAAAGAGCTTGAGCTTAATTTCATTGACCCTCCCAAAATCAAAAAGGATGATGAATCAATAAATTTAATAATTGAACGTGCTGTAACACAACATAAAAATATTGTAAGAGAAAATAATGGAATAAAATCACAGAATATAAAAAGGTTGTTGATGCCGCTTGGAATCGCAATATCTGATCTTGATCCGACATGGATTAATGATATGAACAGCTTTGGAGGACAAAGAGGTTTTATTGCACATACTTCAAGGATCGGACTTAAAAACTTGCCCGATCCAAAGACAGAAAAAGATGCTGTTGATAGACTTTTGACCGGCTTGAAAGATTTGGATGACTTAGTCAATAGTTTGTAAGTATGATTTTTTTGCTTTATAACATCTGCATGCACAAGGACGTTCTCAATCTCGCGCTTGTGATGCGGGGCGTTATACCATAAAAAAAGACATTTTAAGTGGAGTAAAATTATGGATAAAAATAGTCTTATTAAATTGGAAAAAAAATCTTCAGCGGTCGAAAAGCAGTTAATTGGTGAGCTATATTTAGTTGAAAATATCAATGACATATTAGTTTTTACCCAGACTTATATTTCAAATTACTTGCCCGTTCTCTTTTACGCTGTTAAGCATTTTGATAAGCATCAAATTGCACAATTGATGAACTCAAGCATTTTAATCGATAGACTATTATCCATAAAAGCTAATGATATTATTCGTTTTCAAGTTTCTACTGGAGTAAAAGAGTTTATTGATGCAACAAAAATTGATGATAAAGATTCTATTGCTAGACTGTATAATAACCTTTCAACTGTCAATAAAGCCCATATTTCTTCTTCCTTACTTTTCATGTTTTCTTTAATGCGTGGTGCGTTGTTCTCTATTTATTGCAATAATAAATTATACTTGAACTACGGAATCGGGTGGAATAATCTATTATTACACTTTGTTGAAAATCCTCATATGATTTTTCTTTTAGAAAACGAAAACATAAAACTTGCAGAAGAACAACTCGATTTTATAGAAGATGATTTATCTAAAATAGATGGAAAGCTAGAAAACGAAGTTAATTATGTTCTTATTGAAAATGGTATTTGTAAAGAAAAAAACTGTCCCAACATAACTAAACATTTCGTTGGATTAAAATATGAATGGCTAAAAAGTAAATCTCTACTTTCTTACTGTAAATTTTTGAAAACAAATGATAATAAACATCTAAAAGATGCGATAAAATTTGCCCATAGAATTATAGAATCGCTTGATAGTAAAGATACTGCATATCATCCTTTTAGTTTTAGAAGTAAACTATCTACACCAGGCCCATCTTCCAATTTAAAAGATCTTGTCGGTGATTTAAAACAATATAATCGTATAATAAAAATAGGGTAAAGTCCCATTTAAGCCACCAAATATGATAGAGTGGTGGCATGACAAAGCGACATAAATGTCCTCGATGTTCTTACAGCAAAAGCTATGTAATTAGGCGTCAAAAGCACAGATGTATACGA
>Ga0307437_1000295_pt1 | contig 41545 bp, 36 predicted proteins | sample SalMarWE160390MG_FD_202146 | JGI IMG/M metagenome (GOLD analysis project Ga0307437, IMG submission 202146) | Salt marsh sediment microbial communities from the Plum Island Ecosystem LTER, Massachusetts, United States - WE1603-90 | ecosystem: Environmental > Aquatic > Marine > Intertidal zone >...
CTGTACGTTGATGATATTAGACTGTATCCTCCTCCGCCAGCGGAATAGTTTTTGGCCACTTGTAGGCTGAATTGCTGATAGTATTGCAACAATGCGGGGCCTATACCGATGCTACTCTGCGAAGTTTTCCTTCGTAGCGCGAGCTGATTCGGTATAGGCTCCGACTGTTTTTGCACTATGTGTCTTCAACTCGCTCAAATTGTTGGATTATACTCAGACTTGCTGTGTTTATGAAACTCTCGTACGATTTCCGGATCAGAAATCCTTCCGCAAAAATAGGAATCAGGCGAATTGCTGTCAGGTACCGAGCTCCTTCATTACTTTTAGATTCTTGTTGATAAGTTCTATTCTCTGGGCTACGCAATCTGCGGACTGCAAGGGATCTTGCGGTGTATGAATCACGTAGTTGAGCATCTTTTCAACTGTTGTCGTGGCCACATGCATCCGTGTGTCCGACGAGCCGTAATATATGAACAGTTCTCTGTTATTTCGGACCACCCAGCCATTGCTGAAGACCACATTCGAGACGTCGCCGATGCGTTCTTCGCCTTGCGGCGCCAACAGATAGCCGCCCGGCGCGTGCGTGACTTTCCAAGGCTCATCGAGCTTTGTCAGAAAAGCGTATAGGACATATCGTAAGCCGGCGGCACACGCCCGCACACCATGGGCCAGTTGCAGCCAACCTTGGTCGGTCTTGATGGGAGCTGGTCCCAGTCCGTTCTTGACTTCCTTTATGGTATGATATTTTCGGTCATCGACAATTGTTTCGTGGTCAATAATGGCGTGTTCTATATCATCAGCAAGTCCCCAGCCGATGCCGCCGCCCGAGCCGGCCTTTATGAAGCCTTCCTGTGGGCGTGTGTAGAAGGCGTACTTGCCGTCAACGAGCTCAGGATGCAGCACAACGTTTCGCTGCTGTGGCGATTTGGTCTTCAGATCATCGAGCCTCTCCCACGTCTTGAGGTCCTTCGTGCGTGCGATACCACATTGTGCAATCGCCGATGATAAATCCCCTCTGGCAGCGTTTGGATCCTTTCGCTCAGCACAAAAAAGGCCGTAAATATAACCATCTTCGTGTTTAGTCAGTCGCATGTCATAAACGTTTGTCTCCGGCTTCCGCCCAAGGCGGATCTCAGGCATCACAACTGGAAAATCCCAGAACCGGAAGTTGTCAATGCCGTTCTTACTTTCGGCTACAGCAAAGAAGCTCTTGCGGTCATAGCCCTCTACACGGGCTATCAGACAAATCTTGCCATCCAGCTCGATTGCTCCGGCGTTGAAGGCGCTATTGATACCCAATCGAGTCATCAGGTGCGGATTGTTTCGGCGGTTCAAATCATATCGCCAGAAAATCGGGGTGTGCTCACCCGTCAAAACAGGATATTTATACCTATCGAGAATACCATCCCCGCCTTCGATTATAACATTTTTGCGTGTGATGAGCTTTTTGTGATTGTCGAAAAGAGCCTTTACTTTTTTTTCAAATACTTTTTTCTGCATGCGTCTTAACCTCCTTCGCTTATAGCCTTTAACCTTCGGATCGTCTCCAGACAGACCCGGCTATTGTGATATGGGCATTTCCATTCTGAGACCTTGGGCTGTTGTAAATCGGCTGTGCCATCGCGAGCTACACGCCAGAACCATTCGCCGTGCTTATGGTCAACGATGTGCTGCTCGATGAATTTCCAACACTCCAACGCTGCTTTGAAGAAATACTCTTGGCCGGAGAGCTGGTAGGCATTAAGAAATCCAACGACCGCCTCAGCCTGGGGCCACCACTCTTTGTTTGTATCGATGATTTTCCCAGCCTGTCCTGAGCCGGGTCGAAGGGCCTGGCCTTCATAGAAAAGGCCGCCATCTTCATCAAGTCCCTGTTCGTACACAGCCTGTGCCATTTTAAGAGCGATATCCTTAATTTCGTCCCTTGTTTCTCGTCCGTAACCACTCGCTGACGCTCGTGGCTCTGTCTTGTTCCTCTCGTCTTGCGCCAGGACCTCTGCCGCTTCACAGAGCAGCCAGCTACCTTCAATATCATGGCCAAAAGAAATTATATCCTTGGTCGAGTGCCACTGTTCGTCGAAGAACAGCTCGAAGGAATCGGTTTTTGAGTTGATGATATGTTTTTGGAAAATCTCGATAAGCTCTATCAATCTTGCTCTTAGCTTTGGGTTTTTCCAGGCACGATACAGATTTGTATATGCCTCCAGCAGGTGTAGATGCGTATTCATAGTTTTTTTCTCTCGCACATCGCCCGTTGCCAGCCTTGCCTTTTCAGCGACTTTCCAATGTCGGTCGAACGTTTCAAAGTAGCCTTTGTTTGCGTCATCGTGACAGTGCTTCTCAATCAGGTAAAAAAGCTCCTTTGCCTTATCAAGCGCGGCGCTGTCTGCCGTGGCAAGGTAATACTCCGCCAGGCCGTAAATGAGAAATGACTGGCCGTACAGCTCTTTGCTGTCATCTATCGCTTTGCCTGTGTGGTCGAGCAGCCAATATGCACCACCAAACTGCTTATCCCAAAAGAATTGCATTAAATAATCATAAGTGCGCTTAGCCATCTTGAGATACTCGTCTTTTTTCTCAAATCGATAGGCTGCCGAAAATGTCCATAAAATACGTGCATTTAGCACCAACCCCTTAGGAGCATCCTTTACAATGGTTCCGTCATTAGACATCCTGCCGATAAAGCCACCATAGTCATCATCCCGGCAGTACTTTATCCAGAAGGGCAGTATATCCTGTTCTAATTCATTTTGTGCAGCTTTTAAGAAACTGTCGACTTGTTCTTTGTCAACCATTGTACGTGGACCTCCATAATTTATTTCGATCCTTGAGATTTGCACATCTCCAGCCGATTCTATCTTAAGATATTTAGCATCGGAAATGCGATTTTCAGCGGTGAAACTTACCGGCCGAAGGTATCCATACGCATCCGATTCACCCGCCCCACTTACCAAATCTTTTCTCTGTGCCGATATTTCTTCGAAGCTCTCACCATTTGTTGAAACAGCAACTTTAATTTCTGCGGCCTCACCAGAAATGAATGAATATACCCTCATCTGGTTAATCTCAAGTGGTACCTTGTAAACAATATATGCCTCACGGCTCAACTTCAGTCTGTGCATATCTTCTTTGGTTCTGCGTGCCTGTTTGCTTTCAAGCGACATCAAACCGCCTCGCTGGTTAATCAACGAAAAATCCTTCATTTCATCTATCAACGTCAAATGCTGCACTACCACCGGCCCAACGACGTTGGACGGCTCGGAAATTCCACTGACATTCTTTGCCTTGACCCTGTAGAAATATCGCTGTCCGATTTCGACATCTATATCATTGAAGAGCGGCCGATATGGCATCGCGGCGTCTGAGATACCCCGGCCGACACCGGTCCAAGGACCTTGATCACTAAAGGATCGTTCCACTGTGTATGATGTTGCTCCCGCTGAGCCTTGCCACGAAATAGCCGCCGCATCATCTATCGGCAGCAACCGCGGCGGTTGAGGAATATCAAGCTGTGGAACCGGCAATCCCTGGATTTCATAAGCATTTTTACACATAAGCTTCATTAGATTGCGCTCATCGTATGCGTCGCCCGAGTCGAATCCCGGCCAGTGGTAAGCCTTGTATTTGTCACCTCCGGAAGGTTCCGAGTGCCAGTAGAAACCGCCATCGCGATTACGAAACCGCAGACTCCAGATCAACGCCCCTGATATACCCTCGTCAATCACGATATCAAGCAGCTCGCGGACAGCATCGGTCTCGATAAATCCGAACTCTCCAATGAAGTATGGCTTCTTTCCTTTGGCCCGCGCACGGCTTGCCTTGACCTGATCGAGCATCTCTCGAGGATCTTTTGGGTAGTGATGGGTGGTTACAATGTCAACAAACGGCTCATCGAGCGATTCATCACGAAGAACACTCGTAAAGAAGCCATCGATAAGAAGATGATTCGCATCGAGGCTCTTTATATAAGCGGCTATATTATGAGTCCACTCAGCCGGGCATTGCAGCTCATTACCGGTTTCCCAGGCCAGAATCGCCTTGTCGTCCTTGTACTTAATGCCGGTATAGGTGTTTGTACGGTTGATTACATATTCGATGGTCCGCTTGAAATCTTCTATAACTTGCGGATCGGTCCAGAAGGCTTGCTTGCTTTTTCCCCTAAAAGTGGCGTATTCGGCAATCCCTCCCCACCATATCCAATTATCTACAAAAGGGATAATAATGCGGACGCCGGTTTTGTTTGCCACTTCAAGCACCTTATCCAAGGCGCGAAAGGCCTCTTCATTAAACTGTCCGGGTCCCAATACATGACGTGGTATCGCCGGGTCATCGTCCGGCTTTCGCACCGAGAGTGTATATATCCGAGTGACTCTTCCGCCAGCCTGCTTGATTGCTGTCAGCGCATCGGCAATTTCGAACTCGCTGGGTAGGCGCCAAGGATTCGTCTCTTTGAAGGGCAAATTGTCTTCGATGTAGTGCAGATTCGGAATGTTGAAGGATATGAAGCAAAACTTCCTTTGTCCCTCCATTAGCTTATCACCTTGACGTGTTACAAAATATTCAAATCCCTTTGCTATGCTACAAAGAAAAAAAATTAAAAATAAAAAATCAAATATCAAAATGTTTGATTTTAGAATTCTCATTTCTGATTTTCCTTTATAACCTTATTTATACTACCCTGCGAAGCGGCGCCTTGCAGAGTCGGGTTTAGCCCCCAAATCCCTCGACCCGGCTCGGGACGGGTTTATTTGGGGGTTTTCATCCGATCGAGGAAGACGACAATCGTACCTAAGCCCTCTCCAGTTTGTCATACCAGTTCTTTTTTAGGAAAATCGATGTGATGACTAAAACGGCAATCGTAACCAACATGGACCTGAACTGGCGAATCACTAAATAGATAGGAATCAAAGTCAGCGTGATCTGCCAGACGATACCTACCGCCACGTTGACCGCATCTCGCTTGAAAGCCGTGTTCGCCCTAAAACTGGGATTCTCCTGCGCAACCTTCTCGTGAATAGGCTTCCAAAATCCCCATGGACGTACCTTTTTGTAGAATCCCTTAAGTATCTGCTCATCGTCGGGTTTGGTTAGAAGACTGATAATGACAGATGCAGCCGCACTTAAAGCCAGTATGAATGGAAACACAGCAATATTAAACTCAAGGCCAAACAGCACATTCTGACCGCCAAACATCTGTGGGAAGAGCAAAGCGGCGGCCATCCCAACGACCATGCCACCGAAGTAACCGTAACCGTTTAGTCGCCACCAGTACCATTTCAGGATATTCGGCGCGGTGTAACCACCCCACAGCCCTGCGACGATCCATTGGGTTACACTATTTATCGACTTGCTGCAGACACCGAAGACGATACCCAACACAACTAATACGATAGAGCTGACATAGCTCATCCAGACATATTTCTTAACCGGCGCTTTTGAATTGATGTATCGTTTATAGATGTCGTTGACAATGTACGAAGCTCCACAGTTAACGGTACCGCTGTAAGTGCTCATAAAAGCCGCCAGTAAACCAGCAAGTATTACGCCTACCAGGCCTATTGGAATGAAGCTATTGATGACGAAGGGCAAAATCTGTTCGAAATCCACATCGCTACCCATCTCGTTAAGCTGGCCGCTGAAGAACACCAGGCCGAGCACGCATATACCTGTTATCATCAAGTACCGAGGAAAGAACAGCACGACCGATACAAACCAGCTCATAAGGGCAGACTCTCTGGGATTGCGGCCTGATAACACGCGCTGCATGTCGTAATTAGGTGCAGGTCCAGCGGCACTTACTAAGACGCCTTTGGCAAGCATCATAACGAAGAAAATACCGAAAAGTGACCAGCCGTCTTGGGCAATCTTGTCATTGACCGAAGCAATAAGTCCCGACCAGTCGAGGTCAAGGTGCCAGCCAAAGAACAGACTCTTCCAGCCGGCCGGCGTCGCAGCGGTGATTTGTCCGGCACTTGTTCGTGACATAGCGATGATTGCTATGCACACCGATGCCACTGTCAAGATCGCGAATTGAATGAGGTTGGTCACGAGCACACCTAACATACCGCCTAACACGATATAGATGCTTGTTACACCCATGATGATGATTGCGTAAGTTTCAGGCCTGAGATTCCACGGAAGGAACACGGCGCTGAATTTTCCTATACCCTGAAACGCATAGGCCAAAAACGCAATGGTACTCAGCAGTGCAAAAACTACAACGCTGATATCGGAGAGTTTCGCCCCCAGATCGTTACCGAATCGTGTCCGAATCCACTCAGCTCCGGTCATAACATTTGACCGGCGCAGCCAGATTCCCAAATACACCATAAGTATAACCTGATTAAATGTCGGCCATATCCACGGTATCCATGCTCCCTTGAGTCCATAGACGAACAGCCATGTCACCAACAGCATTGTTCCTGTGATATCGAACATGCCCGAGGCATTGGCTACACCGAGAAAGTACCATGGGATACTTTTACCACCGAGAAAGTACGAGTCTATGTTTCTGGAGGCAAATTTGGTTAGAATTAGGCCCGCTATAACTGTTACCACCAGGTATATAACGATGATACCAATATCAATAGCTGAAAGCTGCATTTTAAACTCCTTCTCCCGCTACGGCGAAGACCTACGCCGAGGCAAGCTACTGAAAATCGTCAAGATGCCTTACGACACAGTTCAATTCAAAACATCTAAGATTATTCTCACAGTAAGTCGATCTTTCGCTTTGCTCAGGACGGCGTTTAAGCCTTAGAAGTCTATCACAAGGTTGTTAATAGGTCAACCCCGCTAGAAATCTCAGGATGTTCGGATAAATTATCGACGATGGAGTTTGGATTTCTAACGTGGTCAAACCAGAATTTCGAGCACCAAAGAGAGTAATTGCGTGTCGAGTTTGTAGATAGATTTTATTCTACCTTTAGCACCAATTTTCCACAAGACACATACCCATCCTTAATCTGCGCTTGCGGCGGACACACATCATTCATTATCTATCCCCTTTTTTCCTCGTTTTGAAAAGTGGGTAGCAGGTATAAAGAGCTCTAAGCTTTTCCTGAGTGAAGCTTAAGTACGCAACCCGCAAAGCCGGATATAGTACCGTTTCTAAAAGTTTGTATGATTTTCAATGGCCGGCCACGTCATTCCGACCGGAGTCCCAACATTGTTGGGACGTATCGGAGGAATCTATTTAAACAGCTTTCTCCACTTCGCCTACGGCCCCTCAGCTAACGCTTCCCTCGGTCTTGCTCAGGACAGACGAAGCGGCCATCCAGCGGTGGCTGGGGCATAGCTGGCCGAGGATCAAGCGTTGGGCCACACAAATACGTGCCCATGGATTTGGCAAGCTCACCACAAGCTTGGTTCTCATCGACGAGACGGGTACCCACTGGTCGGGCGGACATGGGCGCCTCGCGGCCAGACGCCGGTGCTGCGGCAGCGGACTCGGCATCATCGGCGCATCTGGTGCGATTGGCGAATTGTCTATCTCGCCCCGCCGTTACCGGCTGGGATGATACATGCAGTTCCTTATGGACGGCACAATCCGACAGGAACAGGTCATTGCCTTTCTGCGTCATCTTATGCGGCATCTGTCGGGCGAGATAATTGTTGTCTGGGATCATCTGGGAGCTCACCAAGGTCGTGCTTTTCGTAAGTGGTTGCGTCGGTGCCGTCGGGTTCATGTGGAATATCTGCCGGTGTATGCTCCTGAGCTTAATCCCAACGAGTATGGATGGGCCTATCTTAAGACCAATCCTTTGGCGAACTACTGCCGATGGGATGTTAATCAACTGTATGCGAAGGTTGTGGTTGCAGCCGAAAAAACTGCGAGCCAACAGTCTCTGCTCCCTTCTTTTATTCACGCAACCGGACTTTCTATTAGATTTAGGTATTGAACATTACTTATACAGGTATCAATAGCTGCCGCGGCAGATCGAGGTAGGCTCGTCGAAGTCTGCTCTGGTTGCGGTCTGTTCCTATCTTTGGCCGAAACGAACTGCAGCTTCTCTACAGAACAAACACAATGAAGATTGTGGTCGTCCTACTCTTGCTCATCAGGTTCGCAAAAGCATTCATCGGGGGGTTCACCGCAACCTGAGCAAACTCCATTCTCTATGGGCCGACCACATGTCTTGCATGGCGAACATCCACAACTTTGGCACATTGCTCTGTCTCCAAAAATGCTCTATAATATAATGCTTAAAACTACCTGCTGGAACCCTATAAGCCAAGCCTGAAATTTTCAAGTACTACGATTCGTCATCTATAAAAGCAGTTTATATGCGATTTCTAAACGGCGATTTTTACGAGCTTCTCTGCAACCTTACAGCCGGCGTCCAAACTCGCGACTGCCCTGCAGGCCCTAGCCATCTCTTGTCGTTGTTTTTCATCTTTCATCAACATTTCCAGCTCCTGCCACAGCCACTCGGCTCTCTCCGTTGCGTCCGGCAGGTCGTCAACGATAATCGCCGCTCCGGCCTCAACGAGCTTGTCTGCATTTAGGTACTGATGCCTGTCCCTATGGTACGGATAAGGCATACAGATACTCGACACTTCCGCCGCGGCATATTCAGCCACGCTAACCGCACCACTTCTTCCGACCACTAAATCAGCAGCAGCTAACAGATTCGACATATCATCGTAATATCCCAGGACCTTGTAACCGATTTTGGTGTTGACATACCTCTGCCTGATTTTTTCGATGTTAGCCCGCCCCGTCAGATGCACAATCTGCCAGCTATCAGCGAAAGTATTTAACTTTTCCAGCAGCGAGCACACGGCGTCATTAATATTCTCTGAGCCGCTCGATGCACCGGTTATGAGTAAAATCTTTTTATTTTTATCAAGACCTAATTGCTCGATGGCTTTATCCGGCTCTGAATGTAAAAAGCTGCTTCGCAGGGGACAGCCGACAACGTTTATCTTCTCCTTGTATTTGGCAAGATGTTGAATCGTATCCTCGAACTGTACGTAAATTTCATTTGCGAAGCGTGCTATCATCTTGTTTGCCCGGCCCGGCAGGATGTCCACATTCAACAGCACAACGGGCGCTTTTAATTTATGTGCAGCTTTACAGGCCGGCGCCGCCACAAATCCGCCGATGCCGGTAATTACAGGGCTATCACTTGCAGCGATTATTTTTTTCGCCATTCGATAACTTTTCCAGAATGAAGTGCAAAAGCCAATGAATTTGCTGGGCTGAAAACTCAAACCTTTAGCAGGAAGCGGAGTATATTCGAAGCCAGCCTGTTGAAGGATTTGTGCATCCATGCTGCGGGTGCTGCAGAAAAAATGTATCTTTGCTGTCGGCTCAAGTTTAGCTATCTGTTCTGCCACAGCGATAGCGGGATATATATGACCGCCTGTTCCTCCGCCGGCAAAGAAAAAACATCTATAGCCCATTATTTAAGCATCCTGCTTTTATAAACACTTAAAAACCCGCCCAAAATCGGCCAAACTGTCCGGAGCCGGATTGACGGATGTATTATGGATTATAGTACCGGGTATAATAGTCGTAAAGACCTGACTCTTGCATGTCCGGCTGTTCGTTTCCAATATCAAGCCCTGATTGAATCAGCCAATGGTGTTGATTTACCTACAGGCGGATGAAAAACGAGCTTGCGAACAAAGTTTAGTCACGCCAGAAGAGCGGACTTTCACAAATAGTAGTTGACATGAATTATTTTGCACTTTAGTATCTGGTTTTGAGTCCAATATATTGATTTTTTTTAACGTGAAGGAGAACAGGCATGGAAACAAATATAACAATCGACATCGAAGATGACACATTTGAAAACGAGGTTCTCAAATCGCAGGTGCCGGTATTGGTGGACTTCTGGGCGCCGTGGTGTGGACCCTGCATAATGGCTGCACCGGTGCTGCAAAAAATAGCTGAGCAGTATAAAGGAAGATTAAAGGTCTGCAAGTTGGACGTTGACCAGGCGCGCCAGACGGCTATCGAACACAGCATTATGAGTATACCAACGTTGAATATTTTCAAAGATGGCCAGGTAGTAGACCAAATTGTCGGGGTTACACCGAGGTATGAGTCCGACCTTAAAAAGAAGATCGAGCCGCTTTTGGAATAATCAAGGATGAGCAACGATATTTTGAATTTTATAAAGTCTTGTATTAGGGGTCGCAGAATATGCTGGACGTATCATGTTAATATGCGATTAAAAGGGCGTTTTATACCGAGGGAAGTTATTTTATCTTCGGTAGATCGTTATGAAATAATCGAAAAATACCCCAAAGATAAATATCTTCCAAGCTATCTTGTTTATGCAAAAGACAAAGGACATATTATTCATATTCATATAGCAACCGATGTAGAAAACGATAGCGTAACAATTATTACAACTTACAGGCCGACTTTGGATAAGTGGGAAAAAGGGTTTAAAAAGAGGAGAAAAACATGATTTGCCATAACTGTGGGGGGAAATTAGAAAATCTGGTGACGAATTTACCCTTTAAGATTAATTACAACTCCATTGTTATTATCAAAGGGCTTCCTGTCTTACAGTGCCGAAATTGTAGCGAATATTTGATTGAGGATGAGGTTATGGAAAAGGTAGATACCATCCTCAACAGAATTGACAAAACCGCAGAGCTTGAAGTCCTTAGTTATGCCGTGTAGAAAACTTGACCGCTTCGGAATCCAACTGGAGCAAATACAAGGCGAAACGATTGAGGAAGAGAAATAATAGTGGCCAACAGTACTTACAACAAAACGGAAATGAATAGATTGCAAAGAATCCTGAGAAGGTTGACCACGAAGAGGATGAAGATTCCCTACAAAGTAGTTTTTTATCTTCTGTTCATATTTGCAATCCTACTAAGCTTTTTGTCCTACTTTTCTCTATTAGGCTGCGATTCCCAAGCTGCAAGGTTAATTCAGATATTAACTGGATTAGCAATTGCGGCTACTGCTGTAATTGCCTTATCGAATGCCGACCTGCCAAAAAGCAAGATTCAATCTCAAGTGAAGGCTTACATCGCGCCAAATAACACCGGCGAAGAAACCTACCATAAGAAAGAGCTTTCTGACGAACTACAGGAATTCTACAGAAAATGTTCAGACACGTTCAAATCTTACAGAGTCCAGTTTAAGATAACTAATACCTCCAGTTTCAATTGGATAAATCCCGTTGTTACATTCCGGCTTCCCATAAAGGGGCAGGTACCAAACAGAGACAATAGGCCTAAAACCATTACTGATCCGGTATATACTATTAAGAAGTATCGTTCTAATACGTTCAACACACAGACAAATGTGAGATTGCTTGAAATGATTGAATGAACGAACATATTACTATCTGGGTCAGAATGGTTCTTGAGAATTTGGAGAGTGATAATGACAGTGTTTTTGTCTACGTTGATTGTGAGAACGCTGATGGATTCACAGAGACAGTTTATATAAATCCCAGCGAATTGCTAAAAGGTATAATAGAAAGTGATACAGCAGGTATGGATGGTCAAATCCAAGGGGAAAATAAATATAAGGATAAAAACCCCACGTAAAACGTGGACCCTGCGTAAAACACAGGGCTAAATATTTTTTATTTAGCCCCCAGTTTCACTGGGGGTTCTTCCTTGTAGTTTTTTTGGGAATCTATTTATATGAATGATAACGTATATGATGTTATTATTGTCGGTGCCGGGCCGGCAGGCCTTGCAGCGGCCCTTTACACCTCACGCGACAGATTAAAAACGCTGGTGCTGGAAAAACTTATGCCGGGCGGGCAAATCAACACCACAAACAGAATCGAAAATTATCCAGGCATCGAACGAATCGAAGGCCCAGGCCTCGTCGAGCAGATGCAAAAACAGGTTCAAAATTTTGGCGCAGAGATAAAAAACGGTTCTGAAGTTACCAAACTTGAGAAATTAAAAAATGGCAATATTACTATTTTCTGCGACCAGGATAAATATACAGCCAAAGCGGTAATCCTTGCTCCGGGCAGCAGTTACCGCAAGCTCGGAGTGCCGGGCGAGGAAGAATTTCGTAACGCAGGTGCAGGCGTTAGTTATTGCGGAACCTGCGATGCGCCCTTTTTTAAGTCAAAGCAGGTCGTCTCCATCGGTGGTGGCAACACCGCCGTCGAAGAAACGCTGCACCTTACAAAATACGCTGATAAGGTTACCATGATACACCGCAGAGACGAATTCAGGGCAGCCAAGGTTCTGGTCGAAGAGCTCCTGGAAAAAGCAAACGAGACAAATTCAAATTTGTTTATTAAATATAGCACCGTCGCAACCGCCATACAGGGAAAAGACAAGGTCCAATCGGTCAGGCTAAAGAACGTAAAGACCAGCCGGGAAGAAGATTATCCCTGCGATGGCGTATTTATATTTATCGGCATGGTGCCGAACACCGATTTTTTGAAAGGTTTTGTGGAGCTGACCGACAGAGGTTTCATCAGGTGCGATTGTGCTTATCTTCGTACAAGTGTGCCTGGCGTTTTCGTGGCCGGCGACTGCAGGGCCGGAGCGGCTATGCAATTAGCAACAGCCGTCGGTGACGGCGTCGTTGCCGCTATGATGCTCAAGGAATATTATCGAAATCCCGCTTGGTGGACCGAGCCGGTCAGCGACCAATTTTCGCCCAGCGGCTGGTAATCAAAATGTTTAGCCCCCCAATTCATTGGGGGGTTCTTCTTTGCAATAAAATGATTTACGAAGACCTCAAGGACACAAAGCTTTTAATCACCGGCTCCAGCAGCGGAATCGGTGCGGCAACAGCGGTAATTTTTTAGCCAGTGACGCCGCGAGCTTTATTACGGGCGAATATATAGCCGTCAACGGCGGCTTGTATATGAGGGCCTGACAAGAAATTTATCAAATCACCGGAAGATAACGAAGAAGGCGATGACCGCAGCTATGACCGCGCCGCCCAGCCACAAAACAGATGGGGCCGGCCTCAAATCGAATCCCTCTCTAACCGGCATCTGTTTAGCTTTATGCAAAGGTCTGCTAACGGTGATAACTACCATTATGCCTATCAACAAGATGAACGTGATCGCCATTCTGTTAAGGAACGCAATATGGCCGATAGGAATCCCTGCTTTCACAAAATAAGGAAAGTCTCCAAAAAAGACAAACAGCAGGCCATAAACAATAGGATTAAGTATCAAGGCTGTGACGCCCGCCGAGGCGGGAGCGCGTTTGAAAATCATGCCAAACACAAAAGCCGCCAGGATACCGGGTGAGATAAAACCCTGAAACTCCTGGATATAGCTAAATACCCCTTCGGGTATTCTCCGTATCTGGGGCGCTATCAGACAGCCGACGATAACAAAAACGACCGTCATAATCCTGCCCATAGTTATAAGAGACTTCTGTGAGGCGTCCTGTCTAACGTGGCGTTTATATAAATCCATCGTAAAGATAGTGCATGCCGAGTTCAGCATCGAGGCCAACGAGCTCATCACCGCCCCGCATATAGCCGCGAACATAAATCCTCTCAGCCCAGCCGGTATAAGATTCCTGATCAGCGCCGGGTACGCTTCATCAGGTCTGGCTAGGTGGTCCGAATACAACTGCGCAGCCATTATCCCCGGAAAGACAATGGCAAATGGAACAATCAGCCAAAGAGCAGCAGCGAAAATGATACCGAGCTGTCCCTGCTTGAGGCTTTTAGACGCAAGCGTTCTTTGTACGATGAACTGGTTTAGGCCGCAGTAATAGAAATTTGGAATCCAAAGGCCGATGACAAGAGCAGTCCAGGGTAACTCCGGATGGTCGGCTGGAAGCACCATGTGAAGTTTGTCGGCGCTACCCTCAAAAAAGGCCCCTATACTACCTATTGCAATAAAGCCCAGCACCATAGTGATCAGTCCACCGGCAATTAGAGACGAGCCGAAAAAAAGGTCGGCCCAGGCAACGGCCTTTAAACCGCCCCAGGCGGTATAGATAGCGGCGATGATGCCAATTAGCCAGATCGCTCTTGTTATGTCCATATCGAATATCTTATGCAGTGTCAGCCCACCCGAATACAGAACGGCAGTGATGGTGACAGCTACATATATCACCATCGTGTAAAAAGCCATGATCGCTCGTGCTGTCGAATTATAGCGGTATTCAAGATATTCGGGCATGGTATAGATGCCGGCTCTGAGGAATTTGGGCAGAAAAAAAATGGCCACAAAGACAATAGTAACCGCGCCGAGCAGTTGATAGCCCGAGACAGCTAAGCCGACGTTTCCCGCACCGGCGCCGGCCATTCCGACAAACTGCTCGGTTGAGATATTGGCCGCGATAATGGAGAAGCCGATTAACCACCATTTTAAGCCGCGACTTGCAAGAAAGTAGTCCTCACTTGTCTTTTCCTTGCGGCTTTTGGCCATGCTGAAGGCGACAACGACGCCGATGAAAGCAAGGAATACGCCGATGTCAAAAACGTTTAGCTCCACAGAATATTCCTATATCTGAAACTACAATAAACTAAAAAACAACCCCCAGTAAAACTGGGGGCTAAATACTAAATACATTACATATTTATGGGTCTCTTTTGTTTAAGTGTCTAATCACCATTCGTTTCTTTTTCAGTCTTTTGCGGTGCTTCTTTCTGCTCTGTGGCAACCTCTGCACCCTCAGGTACAACAACAACGTTGACGGTGGCAGTCAAATCCGCAGTGAATTTGAGCGTCACATGATGAGTTCCTACCTGCTTTATATGATGGGGCAACTGCACAATTTCATCAGCTACTTCAAAGCCCTGTTCCCGCAGATTAGCTGCTATCTCACGGGCGGTGATTGAACCAAAAAGGAACCCTTGCTCATTAGCTTTGGCTGCCACGACCGCTTCTGCGCCTTCCACCTTCTCGGCGGCCACGGTCAGCCGACTGTCCTTTTTTATTCGTTGCTCTGCACGCACGGCTTTTTCCTTGGCAATAGCTTTTATGTTATCATCAGTGGCGACCTTTGCCAGGCCCTGCGGCAGCAAATAGTTCCGAGCATATCCCTCATTGACCTCCACAACATCTCCTAACCAGCCGAGCTTGTGAACATCTTCGCAAAGCAAAACCTTCATCCCGTTAGAAATGGTTGGTTTGTTGGAAATCGCTCGTTTTCGCATTGTGCCTCCTTATATTACAGTACCCATGGGTTTATGAACTTTCTAACGGAGTTCATCCCGTTATTCTTTCTGGTTAAATGGCAACTGGTAATTGGTGATTGAATCGATGCCATTTAACCAATTACAAAGCTTACGCGGTAAACGGCAGTAGTGCCATATACCGGGCACGTTTAATCGCTTTTTGGGACTTTCTTTGACAACCCGCACAGTTACCACTGCGCTTACGTGAGTATATTTTGCCGCGATTGGTCAAAAGCTTCTGCAGAGTATCTAAGTCCTTATAATCGATATGTCTTACGCCGTTACGGCAAAAGCGACATTGCGTCTGTTCACGAGCACCAGGAAAGCTGGATTTTCTTCTATTATCACCTTTTCTTTGCATTCTTCCCATCTTTTTCCTATCTACACTGAAGTTTGAAGTGCCTAAAGTGAGCTAAAGTGCCTAAAGTTATGGATTATTTTTTTCACTTTAGGCACTCTACATTTTAGGCACTTTACACTATTAAAATGGTATATCATCGGACGGCGCGTCATCGGCTCTGTCCTGGCTGGCCTCATTAGAAGCGGAATACGCGCCTGAGCTTTGCTCTGACCGGCTGGCTGTCGTATCGCCGGTGCCTGGCAGAAACTGAAAGTTTTCAACTGTCACTCTGTGCCTGCTGTGTTTAGTGCCGTCCTGAGCCGTCCAGCTATCGAAGGTCAGCCTGCCTTCTACGAATACAAGCCTGCCTTTGGTAAGGTACTTGTTTATATTTTCAGCCCGTCGAGCGAACGCTCGGCAGTCCACAAAACAGGTCTCTTCACGTTTAGTACCGTCCTGAGCCGTCCATCGGCGATTAGTCGCCAGGCCGAAATCGACCACAGCCGTCTGGTTCGGCGTATATGATAGCTGCGGATCACGAGTCAAATTTCCCATCAGAAAGATTTTGTTGTAACCAGCCATAATTAAGCTCCTTGATGCTTAGTTTTATGGTGACATTCATCCGGGATTTTATCCTATTTGGGATTACCCGTATCCTCTCCCTCTACCTCCTCTGGTTCCTTTGTTTGCTCTGTTTTTTCTGCCAGTTCCGTTTTTTCTGCCAGCTCTGTTTTGGCTGTTTGCTCTGCATCTTGGGCGGTAGCTACCTGCTTTTCTTCAACTTTCTGTGTTGCTTCGGTTTTGCGTTTTTTCTCATGCAAGTCAGCAGTATCTTCTTCAGCTTCTCCGATTTTCTGATTTTCAGCGATTAGAATCAAAACACGCATAATTTTCTCTGACAACTTAACGTTTCTTTCGATGTCCCGTATCCTGTTACCGTCAGCTCTGAAATAACAAAGAATATATGTGCCTTTGGTTTTACGGTTGATCTTGTATGCAAGCTTCCTATCGGCCCATTTTTTTAGTGAGACAATCTCAGCTTCAGCTCTTTGAAGTATATTTTCGATAGTCTGAACAACGCCATCCCAGTCTGATCCTGCTAGAGCCGGGTCAACAAGGAACATCGCCTCGTATAATCTTTTCGTCATAGTTTTCAAAGCTTATTACCTCCAAACATCGGTTAACTGGTAACTGGTGATTGTTTACTGGTTAAATGGTGAACTCAATTACCAATTAGCATTCACCAGTTACCAATCACTAATTACCATTCACCAATTACGAACTATTAAACTCATTCATAGTTTTCTTTATTCCATATTCAATCCAACAGAGAACAGCATCCCTCGCTTTTTCAATTGCCACATCAAGTAGAGGCTTTTCTGTCTCTGTCGGCTTATCAAGAACGTAATCGACAGCAATCTGCCTGCCGCAATAGCCGACGCCGATTCGACATCGGGCGAATTCATTTGTGCCGAGCTTTTCAAGGATGTCGGCAAGCCCATTGTGTCCGCCGGCTGAGCCTTTGGCTCTGATACGAATCCTGCCCGGCTCAAGAGCCATATCGTCAGTTATCACTATCAGATTGCTTAACGCCAATTTGTAAAAGCCAGCCGCAGTTGCCACCGCTTGACCGCTACAGTTCATAAACTGCCAAGGCTTTAGTAATATTAACTTGTTATCTGCATATTCAGCCTCGACAAAACGAGCCCTGAACTTTCTTTTTCTTATCTTCACTCCCAGCCTCTCAGCCAGTGAGTCTATAACCTTAAAGCCGATGTTGTGCCGCGTATCGATATACTCGTCACCCGGGTTGCCAAGACCAACAACCATTTTAATCCCGTTAGAAACAACCATATTTATCCTCTTATAACCCAGCAACAAGAAGAATTTCCAACGGGATAGCCTTCTGCCATCACATCTACTCCCGCCCTAATCTTGTGAGGCTTTTTCCTCGCCCTCAGCCTTTCCAGCTTCGCCGATAACCTCAGGAGCAGCAGGCACTTCTTCTTCGAGCTCCTCGGTAGTCTTAGCCGCTATGACTAAACGACAAGTGACCATCAGCAATTCAGGGTCGCTTACCAGCTTGACACCATCAGGAAGTTTGATATCACGGGCGTGCAAAGCATCACCCACATCCATATTTTTCACAGAGACCATGATAGATTCCGGAATATCGGTTACCTTACACTCAACTTCGAGATGGTCGGTATGCTCCTCAATGATACCACCTTCTGGTCCTGTGCCCTTGGCAGTACCTTTAAGCTCGATAGGAACCGTTACCGTAACTTTCTCAGTTACATCAACTCTCATCAGGTCCGCATGAATAATATCTTTGCTGAGATGGTCATATTGCAGGTCCTTAACGATTACTTTCTGTGGCTTTTTGTCAATCTGTACATTTATTAGCCGATGTCCATGATGCAGTCCTTCTATAAAGTCATGCGCATCCAATGAGATAGCCACTGGTTCTTGTTTGTGTCCATACACAATGGCCGGTATTCGGCCCTGCTTACGCACTATTGCTGCAGCTTTTGAGCCTGCTCGCTGCCGAATGTCCGCCTTCAAACGCAATGTTTTGTCCATAATCCTGCCTCTTCTCAAACACTGTTGAACAAGTTACTTACGGATTCGTTTTTATGAATTCTTCTAACCGCCTCACCCAGCATGTCAGCTACAGTAAAGACCTTAATGCTACCAGTTTCTTTAGCCTCTTCGCTCAGCGGTATGGTATCAGTAACAACAATCTCATCAATCGGTGCCTCTTTCAGCTTTTCGAATGATTGCGGCACAAAGACACCATGCGTAGCGCCGACATATACTTTTTTTGCACCACGGTCCTTAATCAGCTCGGTTGCACTGCACACTGTTCCGGCAGTTGCTATAATATCATCACACATCAATACATTTCTGCCATTCACTTGGCCTATTATCTCATAAGCTTTCACTTCACTGCCGCTGATGCGTCTTTTATGTATAATCGCCAAATCCCCGCCCAAATGCGAAGCATATAGTGACGCAGTTCTGATGTTGCCCACATCCGGGGAGACGACGGTAAGATTATTAATTTTCTTATCTCTGAAATACTTGCTCAATACAAGCTCGCCGGTCAAATGGTCAACCGGTATGTCGAAAAAACCCTGCAATTGATGTGCGTGCAGGTCTACTGCCAGGACCCGGTCGGCGCCGGCGGTAGCAATGAGATTTGCCACTAACTTCGCGGTAATAGGCACGCGACCTTCATCTTTCCTGTCCTGTCGGGCATAGCCAAAATAAGGAATAACCGCAGTAATGCGCTTGGCGCTGGCCCTTTTCAAACAATCCAAGAAAATCAAAAGCTCCATCAAGTGCTCATCAACAGGCCTGCATGTAGATTGTACAACAAAACAATCCGTCCCTCGAACGTCGTCGTCCACTCTGATTAGCTTCTCTCCATCCGGAAAGGCGCTTATTTTTGCGCTACCAAGAGGAATTTCCAGATACTTACAAATCGCGCTTGCCAACACTGGATTACTACTGCCGGCAAATACTTTAAGGCTGCCACTGAGAAACATTTTTCCTAATCCTTTTATTTTTACTGCTGAACATTATCCTGCGAAACTATTTTTCCTGCACTTATATGTGAGCCGTCCTTTAACACAAGAGGCGCCACCAATATTGCGCCGGCACCGATGAAGCAGTTATCGCCTATATGTGTTTCATTTATCTTTTTGCCGTCAAAATTGACTGTTATTGAATCTGCTCCCACATCTACATTTCGTCCCACAGTTGCATCGCTGATATAGCTGTGATGCCGAACTCGGACGCCTTGTGATAAAGTTGAATTCTTGACTTCCGTATAAACTCCCAGAACAACATCATCTTCCAGAACTGCTCCGTGCCTTAAATAAGCGAATGGCCCGATTCGACAGCCCTTACCGATTTTAACTTTGCCGTGAATATAAGTGAACGGCTCAATAATTGTATCTTGTCCAATTTCGGCTCTTGCATCAATCCATGTATTATGGGGGTCAACTATAGTCACGCCGTGGTCCATCAATTCTTGCTGGATGCGCCGCTGCATAATCTTACTCGCTGTGCTGAGCTGTGCTCTGCTGTTGACGCCCATGGCCTCCTCGGGCCGTACCGCCGTAACCGCTACCACTTTATGGCCGGTCGTAATGATAAGTGATAGCGCATCGGTCAGATAATATTCTTTCTTGACATTGTCAGGTTTAACCTGCTCAACAGCCTCAAAGAGAATCTTGTTGTTGAACAGATAATAGCTCGGATTAATCTCTGTTATAGCTAATTGTTCTCTTGTGCAATCGGCATCTTCTACAATGCCCTGGATATTGCCGTATCTGTCACGGATTATGCGTCCGTAGCCGGTTGGGTCGTCCAAAGCCGCGGTAGCCAATGTTGCCGCTGCCTGCTCCATTTGGTGCTTTCCGATAAGTGTCGTTAGCGTTTCAGCTCTAACCAACGGTCCGTCGCCGCAAAGAACCAGTGTTTCACCTTCGAAATCCTTTAGATACTCTTTACTGCGTAAAACCGCATGAGCAGTGCCTAATTGTTTATCTTGTTGGATCCACACAATATCTTCAGCCTCGCTGAATCGCTCTGCGACTTGCTCAGCACCGAAGCCTACCACAGCATATATTTTCGCTACACCTACTTCACGACAGGCATCCAACACGTATGCCAGCATAGGACGTCCGCAGACCTCATGCAGCACCTTTGGCAGTTGCGTATTCATCCTGCTGCTGATGCCTGCGGCTAATATTATCGCTACTCTTTCAACCATTTTTACCTCGTATTGCGTTCATCGTATCGCGTATTGCGTTCTCATTTTATGAAAAACACTACGCACGACGCAACACGCATAACGCACGACGAATTAATCTACCCGGCCAGGATTTGAACCTGGAACGGGAGGATCAAAACCTCCTGTGTTACCATTACACCACCGGGTATACTCGTTCTGCGTATATCGCACTGCGTACCGAGTTGACATTCTTTCAACAACATCCTTTTCGCAATACGCAAGACGCATAATGAACTTGTCACGGAGATCCGTCTGAAGCCGGATCCTGCTGGGCTACGGGCCTCCATTGTGCAATATATCGCAAAATGGGAACCACTTGTCGGAGGCTTGAGTCAACCATGCCGTGATACTGCTGACCCCAAATACCCGCTTTCAGCGGGATCAACTCTACCCCGTGCGACAGAGCAACTTTTCAATAGCGGAACTATAGCTGACTAATGCTAATGAATCAATCTTTTTTTCTTTTTTCTCAGCAGATTAATCAATATTGACGGCGAAACCGCAGTTTTTCCACATTAACCTTCTCTAATCAGCTACTTTTTACAAGATATGAGTTAATCCTCCTCGTTATCGGTGGAGACATAGCCGCGCTGGCCCTCATTTACGTATGCAGGTTCTGACAAATCGGCCTCAGCCGATGTCTTTTCGCGTTCTTTTTCTTCACTAATAGCGGACTCGCGCAGCCGTTCGTATTCCTCCGGAGTCATCATCACCTCGCGCGCCTGACTTCCTTTATACTCGCCGAGTATGCCGGCTGCCGCCATCATCTCAATCATCCGTGAAGCACGTGCATAGCCAACATTCAGTCTCCGCTGAAGAAGTGACACACTACCCCGTCGGGTCTCCAAAACGATACGAACCGCGTCATCAAAAAGCTCATCCTTTTGGAATTCGGAGGCATCAAATTTCCTGAGCTGAGTCAGCTCCGGATGGAATTGCGGCTCTGCAATTTCCTTAAGATGTTTGACAATTCGTTTGATCTCCATTTCATCGACAAAGGTTCCCTGAGCTCGTACCAAGTCGCTTGTGCCGGGCTTGAGAAATAACATGTCACCCTCGCCGAGCAGAGTTTCTGCACCGTTTTGGTCGAGGACGATTCTGCTGTCCAGCCTCGCTGCGACGCGAAAACCGATTCTGGTGGGCATATTCGACTTTATCAACCCAGTGACTACCGTCGCCTGCGGCCTTTGTGTAGCCAAGACTATATGAATGCCGATCGCCCGGCTCTTTTGCGCAAGACGAACAATAAAGGCTTCTATTTCCTTCGGTGAGGTCATCATCAAATCGGCAAGCTCATCAATTACTATCACAATATACGGCAGCTTCTTCGGTATCTTTGCCTCCTCCTCAGAAGTGCTCGGATTAAATCGCTTAAATATCTCCTCCGAACCGAGCCTGTTAAACTCGGCGACATTTTTCACCCTAGCTTCGGCCAATAGTGCATAACGTTCATCCATTTTCACTGTTGCCCATTCAAGTATCTGAACAGCCGTTTGAGTCTCGGTAACTATCGGACACATTAGATGCGGAATCGTATTAAATGCCGTCATCTCAACCATCTTAGGATCGATTAAGATCAGCTTTACTTCGTCCGGCCGCTTAGTAAGTAATATGCCCGTAATGATAGTATTTATACAGACGCTTTTGCCGGAGCCTGTCGTGCCCGCAATAAGCAAATGCGGCATTGTCGTCAAGTCCGAGACCAGGGCTTCTCCTGATGAATCTTTGCCCAGAAACAGCGGCACTTCCATCTTGTTCGGCTTACTGCCGGCCAGCTCCATTATATTCTTCATGCGTACTTTTTCTTTCTCGCTGTTCGGCACCTCAATACCTATCGTGTGTTTGCCTGGCAAAGGAGCTACAACGCGAACCGCACCTGCGCTCAGCGCACGAGCCATATCGTTTGCCAGCGTGCTAATCTGGCTGACCTTAACACCCGCAGCAAGCTCCAATTCAAACATTGTCACGACCGGCCCTGACTCCGCTGCGACCACCCGTGCGTTAATATTAAATTCCGATAGCAGCTTTTCCAAAGCAGTCGCTTTAGCTTTGACAACTTTCTCCTGCACCGCAGCAAAACTATACTCCGCCTCCGCCAGCAATTCTAACGGCGGTAAAGTATAATCTTCATAGAACGGCTGACCGAAGGTTGTTTGAGATGGATCGGCTGCTGACGATTGCGCCAGCACATCTTTTGGCTGTTTCATTGTAACGGGTTCAACCTTTTTCTGTGTTGTAACAGCGGTAGGTACAGCGGTCACTGTATTTATACCACCGACTGTTAATGTCTTTTGTTTAGCGCTTAATTTTTGCCATATATCGCTCAAGGCCTCTGAGTGCTGTTTCGCCACAGACCATGCTGGCACCACCACGCCAATTATCCTTCTACACGCAAAACCAAACAAGAGCAGTACCCACACAAAAAGACTATCCGCCAAAAGAATAAAGCCCACAATCCAGGTAGCTGCGATTAGAATGGAAGTACCCAACGTAGCAAAATGGCTCCGTAAAAAAGTCGCAGCCGCCACGCCTAATAGGCCGCCGGAACCCATTGGGAAACTAAAGAATTGATGGGGCCAAAAGAGATAAAAACTACTCGAAGCCGCCGTTGTCAAGAGAGCCAGCCCAACTGCTCTCAAGATGGGCTGGCCTAAAGGCCGATGTGCAAGCCTGGCAATCAGAAAACTAATCGCCGCAATAAATACTACAAAGACGCCCGGCCCGATGTAATAAAGCGAATGGTACGCACAAAAAGCCCCAATTGAGCCGCACCAATTAGCCGGCGTGTCATTGTGAGGATAAACAAACTTGCTCGGCCAATCACCTATGTCGAAACTAATGCAACTGCATAAAAGCAATAACAGCGCTCCTATGCTAATACACTCGATAGCTTTTCTTTTCGATTCCCTTTTCTTCGGACCATTAGACTTCGACGAGCCCCTTAGGGGCGAGCTCAGCCGAGACGAAATTTTTCCTTTTTTCCTCATACTCTATCGCCCTTTAGTTCCTCACGGGCTTCACGCCAAGGCCACGTCCTATAAAAATCGTATTATAGATACACTTACACCCTATGCCCTGAATTGGACATAACTTATATCGGCAGGGTATTTGTCTTCTCTATACAAATTACTGATGCAAGTATATCAGGCTGATTCTGTTGCGCTATTCTTCCATTTTTGCACAAATTAGTCATATTTCTTATATAGGAAAATTACTGAAAATCCGCAAAAAAACTGTGACCACATAAATGAGGTTAGATGTAGATTATAAAGATGACTTACTTCTCCGTCATAAAGACAGGTCTTATATGACGCTCGTAGATATTACCAGTCACGTTCGGGGCTATTACGCCCTCATACTTTACAAGCGCATCTAAGAAACGCCCGCCCATTTCAGCAGGGATTTTGTAAGCAACATGTAAAAGCTGGCGAAAGTTGGGGTTGTAGTCCTTACAGGATTGATCATGTCGTAAGGTTAAAGCGAATTTCTGTCCATCCCACTTGCCGACATCTTCATCAGCAGGCAGCTTATTCCGGTCAATATCAATAACCGTCGCATAAGGTTGACAAAGCTCATCAATCCGCGATAGGGACTTTGTATAAATCTCTTTTGCGATTGTCAATCCGTCACCGCCGGCAAGGGCCAAGCCGATAAGCTCTTCCAGCCAGGTCGTGCCGGCGGTCTTGAGGTGCAGTCCTGCATCAAACTTTTTCAGAGCTTTATTAATCGGCCCATAAATTGAGAACTTGTCACTGCCGGAGTGCACGCTCAGCTTTAAGTCCCTCGGCAAGCCGAATTCCTTAACGGCAAAAGCAACCACCGCCAAATCCTCCACAAACTCTTTGGCGAGCTTAGTTACGTCACCAACATAATCAACGCCTTTGTTGAATCGGCCGGTGAACTTCGGAGCAATCGTCGCAGCGGCAATGCCCTCATCAGCTAAGCCGGCGAGGATGAAAAACATTTCCACCGGTGTCTGAGGCTGGTCGGTCTCATCCATCGAGACCTCGGTGATAAAATTGCCTGCTCCCTTTGCTGCCTCGATATGGCGATATACTTTGCCGGCCTGTCTGACAGCAGACAAAAATTTAGACGCTATCGTTTTTACCTGTTCTCTGTCAGTTTTAAGAAAGTGCTCTATGCCGGTAATTTCAAGTGAGCCAATATATTTACTGTGCTTTTTGACAAATTTCTCAATGTCGCTCTCCTGCGCCGGCTTGCCGATGAAGTCGGCAACATCAAGCGTAAAAAAGTCACTGGAATCAATGAACAAATCAACATTTTTCAATCCAATATGGTCGGCGTCCACAAAATATGGCCCATCCCATCTATAGGCAGCGACAGCTTCGTCAGCTTCTTTGCGTGTGTCCTGTGGTTTAGTCCCTATGATGGTATGCTCTCTGTGGGACTTGTTCCAGACGGGCGTAATTTCAAGGCCGCCTTTAGTGGATTGTTTTGCTTTTATCAAAGCGGCTAATTGTGCCTTACCTTGCTTTGTGAACCTGTCACCTATGCCGAATGAAAATTTACTGAGCTTCACAATTACACTCCTTGAAAATAAGAATCAACAATTTGAAATTAAAGATGGCATTTAAGCCAAGCGATTGTTTCCTTCCACATTTGTTGTGTGTATTCGTGCCCTACTTCGGGATAGAGCAGGCCACGGAAGTTCTCCGGTTTTTCGTACAGTTTGTAAAGATGCTCCTGAAAGGCGTAGATAATCTGCACGCCATCGACCGGCGATAGGCGATCCAGCTCACCCGTCATTGCCAGGAAAGGCCGAGGTGCAATCAGTCCTACGACGCTCTCGACATCGATCTTTTCGGCGAGCATGTTCGGCACATAAAAGTAGAAGCTGTGAGAGCCCATTGAGCCATGAGCAATAAGGTTCTGATAGCGGCTCAGACAAACTACACTTACGGTGGCCTTTATTCGCTCATCCATCGCCGCCGCCCACCAGCTTCGGTTCGAGCCCATGCTCATACCCATCGTCGCAATCCTGTTGGGATCAACCTCGGGACGTGACACAAGATAATTTAAAGCGAGCAAATCATCCCTTACTATCATTGCCCACAAAGACTTGCCTTCCAAGAGGAAAGTTTTAAATAAAGACCATTCCGTTTGTCGTCCTTCTTCTTTATCGCCTGCCGGCCCCTGAAATCGGCGCTCGCCGAAGGCGTAAGCATCTATACACAGAACGACGTATCCTTCTTTAACCAGCGCCTCGCCCATAGCAAAATCGAGCGACTCGAAGGCCTTGATGATGACCTCTTCCTTTCCTTGCTGATATTTGCCGCCGTGGTAGTGGTTGTACAAAATAGCAGGACAGGATTTAGGGCAGTCGGCTGGTATCAGGATATATCCATACACCGTGTCGCCGATACCATTGTCAAACGTAAAATGCTCCAGCGTATATCCATCACGGGACTCGCTCCTGTCGATTTTGGGCTTTGGTGTAAATAACGGCGGCATATCTCCAAGCAGCCGCCACAGCTTCTTTCTTAGCTCGGCTTTTTTGGTTTCCCATTGTTGAGCCGATCGAGGTAACGGCGTCTGGAACGAGCGAAAGCCGCCTTTTAGAACCACACGCTTGTCGGCGCTCAAAGGCTCAGCCAGTATTACAAGATATAACAAGGTAAAAAAGAACAGGGAAAATCCGCATAGCCACGGTTGTACAGGTTTTTTAATACTTCTTTTTATCATTGCTTTTTCTCCGGTAAAGAACCTGATACAGTTTTATAGCGGCATTGGTTTGTTATGGCAACATAATCTTGCGGTGAGAGCTGTTGGGGACGTTGTGTGGGATCGATAGAACACTTCTTAAAGATTTCAGCCCAATTTATTTCTGTAAGTTTATGGCGGGCGGATTTTATGCAGGACTTGAGCATCTTACGGCGATGGCTCATAAAAAGTTTTATGATTTCGCTAAAGAGTGACATATCCTTAATTTTGTTTACCTTTTCTATTTGGCGGACGAAGCTAACCATTGCTGAGTCCACCTGCGGAGCAGGCCAAAAGGCCGTCGGCTTTAGAATCCTGATGGTTTTTACTTCGCCGGTTGCACCAAGTACTATACTTAATGTGCCGTAGTCGCCGCTGCCGGGTACGGCTGTCATTCGCTCAGCTACTTCTTTCTGGACCGTGACATACATAGCATCGGCTATTGCCGGGCCTTTAACCAGATTTGCTATCACCGGCGATGCAGCATTATACGGCAGATTTGCCACCAGCAGGATTCTGCCTGTGTGTGTTTTGTGCGCCGTCTCAAGTGCCTTTATGTTTATTTGGCTGATGGTGTTTTTATTTTTAAGAATGTCGATGTTGAGAACCTCGATATTTAAGGTCTTCGCTAATTGTCTTTTTGCTATCTCGGCAAGGGTTTTATCAAGCTCGACAGCTATAACTTTTCCCGCCTGCTGGGCCAGGGCTTCAGTCAAAGAGCCGGTCCCGCAGCCGACCTCCAGTACGACATCGTTATTGTGGATGTTCGCGGACTCTATAAGCAGGCGCATCAGATTCAGATCTATAAGGAAGTGCTGGCCGAGCCGTTTATTCGGATTGATACCCGCCGATGCAAGTAGCTGCTGGATTTGTCGTTTTGTCTGCATTTCGCAAAGAATTCAGAATTATCCAGTAAATCGTGATTTTTTCACAATAGTAGTAAGAATTGCAACCAACTCATTTGATTCGTTAGCTAGGCCGCTGAGCTTATTAGCAGGAACAACTTCAGTTTTTATCAAGAGTCGAAGCCAGTAATATTTTTCTCTTGCTTCTTTAAGGGCGATATTGCATTTTGAAACAAAATCGGCTTTACTCTGTCCCGCTGCTGCCTCTTCTAAGTTTGCTCCAATTGATGTTCCTGAACGCAAAACCTGTCGGCCCAGGATTTCCATACCACCTTTTCTCTTTGCTAAGAACTGATAGAGTTTAACAATTCTACAGGCAAATGAAAATCCTCTTTCCTGTATATCTTTTTTCTTTGACTTTCCTTTATCTTTGTTCATTTTCATCTTCGCTCCTTCATTATAGAATTACATTTCTCAAACCAACTTTTCTGTTGTTATACCGAGCCTAAAGGCGAAATTATACCAATTGTGATTAACCCTTGCGCCTCATATATTTGAGCCAGCTTGTGGATTCAATATTTATTGGCTCAGCAGCGCCATGAATCACATCAGATAACCCGGCAAAAGCGCTGTAATTAAGTACAATTGGTATTAAAGATGTTTTGTGGTGGGCATCTGACCTGAGCAGAGGAAAAATCCTGCTATCGTGGCCCGGATTCTTCACACACATACGGCGATCTCAAAACGACAACTTGATATAAGTTTCTGGAAACAAAAAGTATTACTATTATCACCAGCAAAAAATTTGATCGTTTTGAGTCACATTTCGAAATTCTGAACTCTCAATTCTAAATTCTTTTTTGTTGTTGCCATGTGTATGGCGGTGGTAATGGCTGATTTCATTCCGGCTGGGCTGGCAAGGTTTTGACCTGCGATATCAAAGGCTGTTCCGTGAGCCGGCGATGTTCTTACTATCGGTATGCCGATAGTGACATTAACCGCGTTTTCAAAATCGAGCAGTTTGACCGGTATCATTCCCTGGTCGTGATACATTGCGACGACGCCGTCGAACTCGCCTCGGCTGGCCCGCATAAAGATAGTATCGGCTGGGAAAGGTCCGAGACAATCTATTCCTTGTTCCTGCGCCAATAAAATAGCAGGTGATATTATGCGTTTTTCTTCATCGCCGAATTGGCCATTTTCGCTGGCGTGTGGATTCAGTGCTGCAACACCAATCTTGGGTTTTTCCAGACCAAAGTATTCTTTCAATGCGTCATTCAGTAAATCTATCGGCTCAAAAACGCAGCCGATTGTAAATTTGTGGCGTACCTCGAACAGCGCTTCGTGGATTGTAGCCAGTGCTACTTTTAGCGGGCCGCTGATGAACATCATAGCCTTTCGCTTGGATTTGCATCGGGCGGCTAACATTTCGGTATGGCCGGGCCATTCGGCGTCGGCCAGCTTCCAACTGGTTTTGCTTATTGGCCCTGTCACTACCGCATCTATAATGCCGGCTTGAGCTGCTTCAATGGCATCGAGGCAGAACCTTATAGATGCCTCTCCGGCAACAATGCTGGGGGCTGTGATCCAGGAAGGAACGGAATACTCATCGTAATCAGCTACAACAACTTTACAGGGGTAATCTCTGCTGATTTTTTCGTGTTGATGCCGGCCCCAGAAAGGTTCGATCTCAGCTTTATCAGCAGCGTAGCAAAGCTGCTCGTTCATGCCGAAGATGATGAACTTTGCAGCTCGACGTATGCCGGGGTCGGCAAGGGCCTTTATAATAACCTCCGGGCCGATACCGGCTGCATCGCCCATCGTTATACCGATGACCAGCTGCTCGGATATCGAATTGTGGTTGTCATCTTTATTCATAGTTCCGCCCACTTCTTTGGGCACCAACGAGCACCAGCTTAGCCCACGGACCTGTGCCGTGGGTTTTTGCCCTGCCCATAGGTGGCAGGGCTAAACAGCGTGTTTCTTTCCCAAAAAACGCCGTTAGAGTATCCCTGAATGGTAGAGTCTCTCTCTGCCGTATGTAATCTTTTCACAGCGTAAAGACAATATTCCTCATCTATCTCTACCATAATAAAATTTCTTTTGAGCTTTTTTGCAACAACTCCGGCGGTTCCTACGCCGGCGAAAGGATCAAATATAATGTCCCCTTCGTTTGAGCCGGCAAGAATAATCTTTGTAAGCAGCTTTTCCGGCTTCTGCGTCGGATGGGGTGTATTTTCCGGCATCGACCAGAAAGGAATTGTAATATCCGTCCAGACATTTGAGGGATAAGTCAGTCTGTATTTTCCGTCGTCTTGCTGTTGCCAATCTTTAGGTACATTATTTTCGCGATAGGGTGCTAAAACTTTTCTTTTTAATTTTACCGCGTCTGCGTTGAATGTGAAATCATCGGAAACTGTGCAGAACCATATATCTTCGCAGTTTTGTTTCCAGTCCTTTTTAGCTCCTCGTCCCTTTTCTCTTTCGAAGGTGATTCTGTTTCTGACAATAAAATATTTTTCGCAAAGAAGGTGAATCGCAGAAGAAGACCGCCAATCCCCGCAGATATATACTGATGCGCCGGGTTTTAATAATCTTATGAGCTTTTCCAGCCAGGACTTCATCCAATCCATGTATTGCTTAATTGAAACCTTCTTAAAAGAACGAGTATTGAAGGTCTTTGTTAAGTTGTAAGGCGGGTCGATGAAGAGAAGATCCACGAACCGTGAGGGAAGCAAATCCGCCACGTCAAAAATATCCGCGTTGATAACCTTGTTTAGAATTTGCCCCAGCGAGAGGGGATTATCTACCTTCAATAACCTCCGGCGGTAGGTATTTCTGTCTTTGTCGGTTAGTGTTATAGTGCGATTTCGTGGCGCTCTTGTCATCTTTTGTCCTCGTTTAGCTTTGTAGAAAAGAGTAAAGAACGTCATTCCGAGCGAACCGAAGGTGAGTCGAGAAATCCGTTCTTGAATAGATTTCTCCACTTCGCGACACTCTGTGTCGCTTCGGTCGAAATGACGGCGGTTCTTTTCTACAAGACCAAAATTCTTTATTCTTTCACCGATTTAAAAACCTAATTGTCTTAATTTTTCCACCGTCAATGATTGCTCGCGTGGAAGAATTTTATCAATCTGTTTTTTTATTGTCTTTACGATAATGTCGGTCTCAATATTTACCACATCGCCGATTTTAGCTTCACCCAGCGTAGTTTTCTTTAACGTCTCAGGTATCAGAGCAACGCTGAAGCTACGCTCGTCCATACTTGCTATCGTCAAGCTCACTCCGTCAACAGCTACTGAGCCTTCGACTATCATCAGGTCGAGCAATTCGTGATTAACCGCGAATGTTATATCGGCAAATTTGCCGCCTCTTTTAATCACTTTGATTGTAGCGGTGCCGTCGATGTGGCCCTGGACGAAATGTCCGCCGAATCGGTCGGTTGCCTTCATAGCTCGCTCAACGTTGACCGGCGAGCCGGGTTTTAACCGGCCCAGAGCCGATTTTTTCAATGTTTCAGGGCTTAGCTCAAAGGTTGCCAAACAGGCTATAAGCTCGCTGATAGTAAGGCATGCTCCATTTATAGCTATACTATCGCCAATTTTGCAGTCTCGGCCCAATTCGCCCATATCTACGGTCATCATTGCACCGCCGCCGGTCTGGCGAATCGCCTTTACTGCGCAAACTTGCTCTATTAGTCCTGTAAACATTTGAAATTGGCCGTCGGATATTGACTTTTTTATTATTGATAAAATCGATCTAAGTTTTAAAATCAATTATAAGGACTCAATCGTCAATAATCAATCTTCAATTAAAATGGATTGGTGATAAAATGAATACGTTTTGGCTGAAAATAGCTGGTATTGTCGTCGCGATTGTGGTTGTAGTTATTCTGATAGGTGTTTTTTCATCTAATGACGAGTCGGCCCAGCCTTCCGAACCGAGCCAGGAGCCGAAAGCTAAACCTAAAACCTTTTACGACCAAGCCGAGCAAGACAAGAAAAAATTCTTGGCTAAACCCAAGCCCGCACCCGATGAGGCAAATAATAAAAGCGCTACTAAGCCGACGCAACCAACTGAAGATCAGGCTAAACAGCCTCGGAAGATAACGCTGTATTTTAAGGAGCTTGGCGAGATAGATAATATAGAAGCCGAACGGCTTTTGAACGTCGCTGTTCCTGGACGCAGTATAGGCCGGTTGCCAATGACCGGTTTTAGTCTTATGCTACAAAACTGTCGGCGAATAATCCGCAAGTGGCCGGACAGTTGGTATGCCTTCAGGGCCAAGCAGATGCTGGCGGATATGCCGCCGCGATATCAAACACGATATAATGTGACGAAAGAGGAAATAGACCTAAGCATGTACACCAAACCCAGACCGGGAACGAAACCTTTTGTTGTCGGGGAATCTCGTTAAATGGCTGCCATAATATCTACCGGTGCGATACCCATCATTTCAATAACTGCTGATTGTCTGCCGGAGGCCTGGGAAAAAGCAATACTTGCGGTCTGGGATAAAGGGCTTGAAGTCAAAACTCAATACGATAAATCCGGCGATCCGCCAAGTAAAGACGCTACCGTTATAGTCACCGTCACCGACCCATTCGGCGAGCCGAGGATTCATAAAAACTTTCCCAGTGGGCCGGAAGAGCTTGAGGTCTATCGTCAAGAAGTAGTCAACGGTATTCACGACCACTGGATAGACCCTGCTGCCGGCAAATGGACCTACACCTACCACGAAAGGTTGTTTGCATACTGCCCATCATCGACTATTAAGAAAGTCGATCAGATTCAGTATATCGTTGATTGCCTCTCACAAGCCGGGCATAGCCGACGAGCTCAGGCGGTAACATGGATGCCAACCGCAGACCCCCGGACAGAACACCCGCCGTGTCTTCAGCGAATCTGGTGCAGACTTGTAGCAAATGAAGCAGGAAATTTCTCACTTAATATGAACACATACTGGCGAAGCCGAGACCTCTATAAAGCCTGGTTTATGAACGTCTATGCGATAACCGACCTTCAAAGGCTCATCGCAAAGCAGATATCTCAAAAAACAGGCATGATGGTGAAAGTCGGCAGATACGTTGACATAAGCGATTCGCTGCACATCTACGGCAGCTACTTTGACGAGGTCATCTGTGAGGTGGAGAAAATGCGAAACAGCCCATTTACCGAACGGTCATGGCAGAGCACTCACCCGGCTTTTGTTATGTGCACGCAGCAGGCTAAAGAAAAACTGGCTCAGGACCCTGACTGGTATGCAAAGGCCAAAGGCTGAGAATTGGATATTGAAACAGGAGAATTCTTCTAATGAGTAAAGTATATAATGTCTATTGCGATGAATCCTGCCATTTGGAAAATGACCAAATGCCGGTAATGGCCATTGCGGCGGTGTGGTGTCCCCAAGAGCGAACCCGAGAGATGTCACAGAAAATCCGCAGTATGAAATTAAAGCACGGGCTGTCTAAGTTTTTTGAAATAAAATGGACGAAGGTTTCTGGTGGCCAGTTGGATTTTTATCTCAACCTTGTGGATTATTTCTTCGGTGAGGACGACCTTCATTTTCGCGGAGTGGTCATACCGAATAAAAACCAACTGACCCACAGCTTATATAATCAAAGCCATGACGACTGGTATTACAAGATGTTTTTTGTACTGTTAAAGGAAATCATCGACCCCAATTGTTCATACCGCATTTACATTGACATTAAAGATACACGTAGCGAAGAAAAGCGGGCCAAATTGGAGGAAGTGTTAAGAAATTGTAATTATGACACAACAGGAAGAGTTATTGATCGGATACAGCAGATTCGATCCCACGAATCGCAGATAATGCAGCTTACTGATTTGCTTATGGGGGCGTTAAGGTATCATAACGAGCGGCTTAGTAGTAGCAAGGCAAAACTGGCGGTCATCGAACGACTACAGCAGCGATCACGGAAGTCGCTATACCAGACAACATGGCCTAAAGAAGAAAAGTTCAATATTTTGAGATGGCGGGCCGGAGGAGGTGAGCTTTGAGTTCATTACCTGATTGGCTGCCATCTCTGCTTAGGCTTGAAGGTTTTGGCGGAGACTGGGAAAGATACATCAACGAAGTATTTTCTGTCTTCTACGGAGATTTTGTATCATCACAGCCTAAATTTCAAAACCGATGGGTTCGATGCCGTCGTGATCTAATTAGAGGTAAAGAGGCTGGTTTCTGGCATTGTACCTCGGATGGTGCAGACGAGTCTAATAGAACCCCGGATTTGAGGCGGTGTGAGCGAATTGGCTGGATTCGTGCGGTAGTTGAGCATTATCAGGAAGATAAAGTCGATTGTTGGGCCAACGACCGTCGTGGAGAGAAACGGTGGTTGTTGTGGCTAAACGAAGAGTTTTTAGTTATTTTAGCAGAAAGAACCCGAAAACGCGATGGATTTAGATATTTTCAGTTGATTACTGCATACTGCACAGATGAAGAGAACCGAAAAGTAAAACTGAAAAAAGAAAGAGATGGCTATTATAGGAGCATAAACGGCTGAAGCCGCTTTTAAGGGCGGCTTCGGTACTCCTTCTACAACATGGTAGATGAGTTATTATTATTATCGATAATCCGACCAGTGGAAGTCAAGTAAAATCTTTAAAAATATTCCTGTCAAAGGAGTAAGAAGAATGAGCGACTATCCCGAGCGGGCCTAGCAGAGCACTCATCCGGCTTTTGTAATGTGCACGCAGCAGGCTAAAGAAAAACTGGCGCAGGACCCTGACTGGTACGCAAAAGCCAGAGGATAAATATAAATACTAAATTCTAAATCCGAAGCACTAAACGAATTCAAATGACAGAAATTCAAAATTTTAAAAGTTTTGGTCATTTAAACATTGGGATTTTGTTATTGTTTAGAGTTTAGGATTTAGATATTAGGATTTGCGAGGAATGAGATATGGCCTTGCTTATCAATGGCGAAAAAGTTGAAGATGCGGTAATACGAAAGGAGGTAGAGCACCTAAGGCCGGACTACGAAAAGACATTCGCCGACATGGACCCCAAAGAGCGAGAAGATCAACTGATTGACTGGTCAAGAGAAAATATAGTTGAAAGAACCCTGCTCAAACAGGAAATCGGAGATATCGAACCTGCGATACCAACAGACAAACTTGATACTATCTTAGGCAGGCTGAAAGAGGAATACGAAGACCCACAAGAACTTTACAAGGATTTTGACGCCGAAAATGATGAAAAAATAAAAGAGATTTTGGAGCTTATAATAAAAACAGAGCTTAGATTCGGTGAGCTCTACAAAGATTTACCTAAGCCATCCCAAGCTGAGATTGAAAAGTTCTATGAGGAAAATAAAGAGCAATTCAGAACCGCTGACCAGCTCAGAGCAGCTCATATAGTTAAATACGTGGACTGGCAGAGTGATGAAGCTACCGCCTATAACGCCATAAGACAGGTCCAGGAGCAAATAAAAAATGGCGCGTCCTTTGAAATAGTTGTTGATAAATATACCGATGATCCCGATAGCGGAAACAGTTTTAGTTATTTAACTAAAGGTGAGGATATAGAAGAGTTCGAGGATGTAATTTTTAATTTGGGTGTCGGAGAGGTAAGTGACATCTTTCGCACCCGCTTTGGCTTTCATATCGCAAAGGTCTATGAAAAAAAGCCGGGGATAATTGCCAGCCTTAAAGAAGTAAAAAGTCAAATTGCCAACGAGCTTGAAGAGCAAATGCGTCAACAGGTCGTTGAGGAGTTTATAGACCAGCTAAAAAGTAAAGCCAAGATTGAAGAAGTATAAGCACCAGAACTGAGAGACTTGAGCTTAAAAGGTTTAGTTATTACCGGTACAGCAATAATAACTTATAAAAAGCGAAAAAAACTAACATCTTGATTTGCCTTTATGCTTTTTTTATATTAGACTTTATTACAGTCGGACGAGGGAACAAAACAAAACGTAATTTGTTATATTTATCCTAAGTATGACTCCTTGCGGATAAAAGAGAGAGTTGAGCTGTGTAGCTCTACCTGTCGGGTTAAAAAAGATTACGAAAAAGCTAACATACCGCCTGGAGGCGACGTTTGGATTTTGAATAATATCCTAGGGGGGGCTATGTAAGTTTCTTTCCGAGTTGGCCTCTGCGTTCACCACGCAGAGGCTTTTTTTTTGCAAACCTTTGTCTGGACAATGCACCAATAATACCAATCCTAAAAAACATTTGCTCTGCTGTTGGATAACCTATCAACCTTGCCCCGTTGGAGCGTGAGGGAGCCAAAACAGATATCGATTTATTCTGGAATAGCTTTAAGGCAAGATTCAGAGATAAGAGAAAGTTGTTTTTCATCTGATACGATTGAGTGTACATAGTGTGCATACCAAATTCTTATATGTTTTGTTTTTATAGTATGGTGAAATGATAAAAAGTAAAAAACAATTAGGATATCCTATGCACAGTATGCACAGCATCTTGAGGCTTGATAGCGAATCGTCAGAAACGAATTGCCACAGTTCCGTGGTATCAGAATCAAAGCCTGTTCGATTAGGCCAGATATTGCCGGCTGCAATGCGGACCCACCCTATAAACAGTCGTTTTTAATAGTCCCTAAAGTTTCTCATCCATATTGGCCAGTCCTGTGGCTTAACGCCGCCGGCAGCGGTCCAGGGACCAGCCGTGTCGTATTCCCGGCTCCACCTCAGCGTCCACAGTTCCTTCAGTCCAATTCTCCTCGGAGACATATCCATAAACAGGCCGTTGATATACCCGAAATGCCGATTGATGCAGGAAAAACTCGTTTCGTTGCTTCGCTGGCCGTCATACTCAGGAGGCTCATCTGTGGATGAAGGATTAACAGCCACATACATAGAATCCAAAAATACTGGGATTTTATCCGCACCTTTTACGCCGGTTTTCCTCCAGTATTCCTGCCCTGTGTTATTAAGAACATACCGATTCATAGCATAGCTGCCAAAAAAACCCAGCTTTGGGACCCAGGAGCCACCCCAACCCCAGTCTGAGTCCTGTGGTCCCTTCCAGCCCCAGGTTCCAAACGTCCCCCAGTTATTGTTAGGATTCTGTGCCGACGGGCAGCAACGCATCATTGGGTCGTTGTAATATGGCTTATAGAATTGTGGCCACATCTTTTCATACTGGCTTCCGAATGTCCTTGTATGGAAATAGCCATTATTGTCGGTCGTGTACATAGAAAATATAAGACCCCATTGGTGCAGCCTCGACTGACAGGCAACCGCCTGTCCTTGTTTCTTGGCGTGTTGTAGCGCTGGCAGCAATATCGCCATCAACAGAACAATAATTGCAATTACCACTAAAAGCTCAATTAATGTAAAACCTTTACGGGACCTCATAACTACGCTCCTCAGCGGATCATCAACACTTCACAAATATTTAATCAGACTAATAATGATTCATTATTCAATCCAACAATCACGATAAAACAATGCAATATTCTTTAGCTGTTTATACAACCAGGCACATTTCTCGCGCCTGCTTAACTCCGTATTTGACTTTTGTAATCTGGGGCTTTACTCAGAGTCACCGATCCCAACAGCTTTTGTTGTATCTTTATACGGCCAGCAGTATTTCTCGTACACACCTAATTCCATTTCTGAAGTATCGTCAGGGTCTTTACCAAGAGCCGAACGTATCTCTTCGACATGGGAGTCCACAAACACTGCATTGCATGTTCCGCTATTTAAGTCTCCACTTGCGGTGCTATGGAAAGTGCCGAACCAATCGCGACCATCGCCACAAAGGGCATTATCGTTGAGCACATGTTCGCAGCCTGGCCTTAGCCACATATTCTCCTCAGTGAAGAAAAACACCTGATCTTTGCTTCTGGTTATATCAGAAAACTTCATACTCAGAAAGGCATTCATGCTGTAACTATACTGAGGAATAATTGGAATGCTTGGGTCATGACCCGGATGCTCTGCTCCCAGGTTCTTGGCAAGAGTTCTGAACGACGGACATATATGGACCTTTTTATTATTCAAATATGGCCAGAACGGGCCATCAGGTGGAAATCTTGGGTCGTGCCATCGGCAGTAACGTGGGTATCCGGAATAGGGATATTCCGTTCCCATAAGAGAGGTCCATGGGTCTGGATACCGGTATTCATTATCGTCTAAGTAAAGCGCCTGCGCTATTCCATATTGACGAAGGTTGGCTCTGCAAGTCATTTCCCTTGCCTGCTCCTTTACCCGCTGTAGGGCCGGCATCAAAATCGCCATCAATATCGCTATGATAGCTATTACCACTAAAAGCTCGATTAATGTAAAACCCTTCTGTCTATTCATAATAATTCTCCCCTTTCGGACATTTTGATTGGAATAGCTGTCTATGCGGCCAATCATATTTCTCCACTTTACCTGATTTATTTTCTGCCTGCTTATTTGCTCACTGCAGCGCCGGCATCAACATCGCTATTACAGCTATTATTACCAAAAACATTGACTAATGTAAAACACTTTCTTCCATTCATAGCGATATTTCATCTTACTGACATTCGATTATATCATTATGAATGGATGCGCAAACACACTACTCTATTATAATTATCGTCATAACCTGTTCCAAATGAAACCTCATTTATGGGCAAAAATATCGTCATTTTATGCAAGTGAGCGGATTAATTGCTTCGAGGAACATTTTTACGATAATCAGGTAAGCAGACTGTAATGGCAAGTGGAATAAGTGAACTAAAGTGGGCCTGGCCATTTCCCTGGGAATCCGCGATCTGCGAATTTGGAGTGCCTAAAGTAGGGTATCAGAACATCAGAAAATCAGGATGCAGTCCACAGGACGCCTTACGGCGGATATTAAAAGATCAGGGTATCGGAAAAAACAACCTAATGTCCTGATAACCTGATGTCCACTACTTGGTATCCTAATACTCTGATAATCCGAATCTTCAGCTCACTTCAGGCATTGTAGCTCACTTTAGGCACCCCGTACCAATTGTCCTGCGACTATTCAATCATCTTGATAGAGATTAGAAGCACCACTACATGTTCAATTGGTGCGGGGTATTTGGCCAATCTGGCAACGACTTGGCCTACGCTAAGACGAGTTAACCATTAGCCACTTGCTGTTGGCCTGGCGATGTTAAAAGGTAGTTAGCGTAATGCTTGTTCTTTCTCGTGCTACGCAGCGCTTCGCAGAGCAGTAAAGGATTTTTTCTTGATATGTGTAGAAAACTAATTTATTTATTTACTTATGGACAAGAGTCGCAAAGTTATACTGATGATGGAGACTTCACGGACCTATGGACGGTCAATCCTGCATGGCGTAGCGCGATACTCTCGTGGCCACGGGACATGGATATTTTATAAAAAGGCACCATTTTACTGGAGAGCCGACGGAGGAAAAATCACTCTCGAAAAAATATTCAGCACGGGAGCCGATGGTTTAATTCTGCGTGAACAACATACACGGCAACTGACCGAGAAGGTTCTCGCTATGGGTATTCCTACTGTTGTTTCTCCATACACCGAGCCATTTCCGGATTTTCCTAACATCGTAACTGATGACGCTGCCATAGGGAGAATGGCTGCTGAGTATCTTTTACATCGGGGCTTCAAGCAATTTGCCTATTGTGGATTTGGACAAATGTATTATTGGTCTCGACACCGGGGCAAGAGCTTTAGCCAGAGAATTGCTGAAGCTGGATTCGAGACCCACTACTACGAATACGAGCTGCACAAATCAAGGACCCAGCACTCGTGGGAGAAAGAGCAGGAATCAATCGCGGACTGGCTTAGACAATTGCCGAAACCAATCGGCTTGATGGTCTGCAATGACGATCAAGGCCAATACGTGCTGGAGGCCTGCAAGATTGTCGGTCTTTATGTTCCGGAGCAGGTCGCTATAATAGGATTGGGCAACGATGACCTAATCTGTGATTTAGTCACACCCCCTCTTTCCAGCATAGCCGTAAGTGCGGAAAAGGCAGGCTACGAGGCCGCTGAAGTGCTGGACAAAATAATGGCGGGTAAAAAAGTTACAAATCAGACAATTGTTGTTCGGCCAACCCACGTTGTGACGAGACAATCGACCAACATCTTTGCAGTTAATGACCGTGACGTTTTGGCGGCATTGCATTTTATCCATCGACGTGCCAAGAAAGAAGCCATTCAGGTCGATGATGTGCTGCGCGCGGTTTCTTTGTCCCGTCGCAGTCTATACAATAGGTTTGCCAGAATACTCGGCCGATCGGTACACGAAGAAATCAAGCGTGTTCGTGTGGACCAGCTTGCTCATTTGCTCGTGAGCACAAGCTTGCCGATATCTCATATCGCCTCAATTATGGGCTACTCAGACATCAAAAACATTGCTCGGTACTTCAAGCAACAGAAGGGAATGACGCCACTTGAATATCGTAGGCACTATTCTCTAAGTTAATTCCCCCGCGCTAATTATAGTTGCCGAAAGAACCGGTTTTATTGCCGGCTCGTGCTACGCAGAGCAGCATTCGAACATATATTATAGGTCCAATTAGTGCGGGCTACACAAAATGACGACTTTTTTGCCCAAAATGAGGTTTCATACGGGTTACATTATGAATATAATTTTAGATGGAGAGTTAGTGTTGATAAAAGCTACAAAATAAAATTGTCCATTGTTTGAGACAAACAGAAGTAAAAGACCGGTTGTTTGTCGAAGGCAATTGTTGTTTTGGCCCGTCCTGAGCCAGGTCGGAGGATGTGTGGCCAAAGTACCAATATTATTGCTTTAGCTTTTTTGAAGGAGGATTATATGTGTAGAAAGTTGATTTACTTGTAGTGGTTTTTTTATGCTTTTTTTGTGATTATATAACCACCGTCTTTTTTAGGAGATAGAATCATGATAAAAAAAGATTTTGTAAGATTATTTGTTATATTGCTTGTTGTAATGTGCGGAAGTATCAGCCTAAAGACAGCAAATGCGCAGTATCCCTATCCTATTCTCAAGCTGGATATCAACAACAGTGACACTGCTGCAGAGACAGAGCCCGGCTTTACTTCCTTTACCATTGGTGATAGTGGCTCAGAGATAGATGGTATCAAGATTGAAATTACCGGTACTCTTGATTCGCGCCGACGCACTGCACCGGCCGGAATACCGTTTGAGCAGATTTATCGCGATTTCGTCTTTTCACGGCCAGGCGGAATGACGATTACATTATCGGGGCTGGTGCCTAATCAAGCCTACGAGATAAGTATTTATGCCTTTGATACAGGCAGTGGATCAGGCGGTGATCGAATCGCGGACTGGACAGCCAATGGGGTATATCTTCTCACAGCCGGCTTCAACGCTGCACAAACGCCCACGTCTGAATATGATAAAGCTTCTTGGGCAGAGACGACCGCAGATGACACCGGTACAATCGTCTTAGAATGTGGCCCTAATGAAAACACCGCCGAAGAAACGGGCGAGAGTAACCCCTACGGTTTTATCAATGCCTTAGAGGTCTATTCGAATATTCCGGTAACAAAGGCTCGACGTCCCCAGCCGGCTACAGGTACTATGCAGTCTGAAACAACGGTGAACCTTAGCTGGCTGCCGGGAGGTTATGCCGCCTCGCACGATGTGTATTTAAGCGACAGTCTTGTCGAGGTAGATGCTGCTGCCAGCAGCGATCCAATGGGCCCCGGTGAAGTTTACAAAGCTCGCAACGATGCTAATAGTTTTACAGTCGAGAATCTAACTGCAGGCGTGACCTATTATTGGCGAGTCGATGAGGTAAATGACCTGCAACCCGATAGTCCGTGGAAAGGCGATATCTGGAGCTTTACGGTTGCCTCAAAGTCTGCCTTCCAACCCATTCCGGTCGATGGCTCTCTGTTTATTGACCCAAATGTCACGATAAGCTGGACTAAAGGAGCAGGTTCGGTTATACATTTCTTGTATTTCGGCGATAACCTCGATGATGTGCAAGCCGGCACCGGCGGTACAAATAAAGGTACTATTGGTGAACCGAATTACCACCCCGGCCTGCTCGAACTTGAGAAGACTTATTATTGGAGAATAGATGAGTTCGATGGCATGAGAAGACATACAGGCGATGTCTGGAGCTTCACCACCACCCTTGAAGACTTGGGTACGGTCGGCTTCGATCTGTGGGAGGATGTCACTGGTAATCAATTGACCGACCTCACGGACAATGCAAACTATCCGTCAAATCCAAGCTCGAGCAGTGAGTTAACGCTGTTCAGCGTTGGGACTGGGCCCGAAGAGGGCATCGGTGACAACTACGGTGGCCGAATTCATGGTTGGCTCTATGTGCCGCTGACCGGCGACTATACGTTATGGCTAACATGTGCTGACCAAGGCGAATTGTGGCTGAGCACCGATGACGACCCCGCCAACGTACAACTGCTCGCTTCTGAACCTACCTGGGGCTGGTATGGCGCTTTTAATCGGAAGTCCGACCCTATCTCACTGATCGGCGGCAACAGATACTATATCATGGCGATATGGAAGGAAGGCACCGATTGGGACCACTGCCAGGTGGCCTGGCAAGGTGCCGGTATCCGCTACCAGGAGATTATTCAGGGCAACTACCTGTCGCCATACAGGCCTGTAAATGCTTATGCTCCGACCCCCAAAGATGGTAGCACATTTATTAATCAGACCCCCATGTTTTTCTGGACTTCCGGAAAAAATGCTATTTCGCACAACTTGTACTTAGGCGTGGATCCGAATGCTTTGAATCAGATAGCGACACTATCGGCTGCACAGAACAAATATGG
>Ga0307437_1000296_pt1 | contig 41522 bp, 38 predicted proteins | sample SalMarWE160390MG_FD_202146 | JGI IMG/M metagenome (GOLD analysis project Ga0307437, IMG submission 202146) | Salt marsh sediment microbial communities from the Plum Island Ecosystem LTER, Massachusetts, United States - WE1603-90 | ecosystem: Environmental > Aquatic > Marine > Intertidal zone >...
AAATCTTTGTGCTCTTTGTGGACTTTGTGGTTCAATTTCGTTTTTTCTCTGTGGCTCCGTGTGAGAATTTGTTTTCGGATTCTTCGTTTTTGACAGCTTTGATTGCGTGCTGCAAACCTTCTATTAGTGAATTTCTGGTCATAACGTTTTGCATATCTATGCCAAGGTCTACAAGAGTAGTTGCGATATCCGCGGAGACACCCGTTATTATTGCTTTACTTCCTAATGTTTCAACGGCTTTTGCTGTTTTTATAAGCTGACCAGCCACCATCGAATCTATAACGGAGACACCCGTGATATCTATTATCGCATATTTTGCTCTATAGCGGTCTATGCTCTCAAGGATCGTTTGCGTAGCATTTTGTGCCCTATCGCTCGAAAGTGTACCGACGAGAGGCATTATTATTATTCCCTCCAGCGCACGTAAAACGGGGGTGGAGAGTTCACCAAGTAGATTTTTAAGCTGGATTTCCGCAACTCTTTGCGCCGTTACATCCTGAGTTAAGCCGACTATACCGATAACATTTCCCTCACTATCTACCATCGGGGCTTTGGTAGAGGAAAGGTAAACGGTTTCCCCTTCAGGGGTTGAAGATATCTCCGGTCTATTGATTGTTGGTTTTTTCGTTTTCATTATATGTTTTTCATCCGCTCGAGCAGCTTTCGCGAGTTCCTCACCAAACAAATCAAAATCGGTTTTCCCTATTATATCCTTTTCCCCTTTAACTGAAGGTGCTCCAGCTTGCTCCAAAAAATATTTAGTAACGCGAATAAGACGTCCTTCCGTATCCTTAAAGTATAGCGAAACAGGAATGCTCCTTAATAAATTCTCAAACAGATCTTTGATTTTTCTTAATTCTTTTAACTCTTTTAAGAGCTGCGCTTTACTTTTTTTATTATCTTCCATTTAAATCACCTTCTTTTTTACTTTTTTTACACTATAATTACATGCTAATTTTAATAATTTTTTACGGTTTTGTCAACTCTTAATCTTTGCAGATTCTAAGAATCTGAGTTGAATGGTTATATTAGGATTTGAATATAGGATTTAGGATTTAGTAATAAAACAAAAAAATCTTGTGTAATCTTCTGGTTTCTGTTTGTATGAATGGATTTTTGTCTTGACAATAGCTTAAAATATATCTATCTTTGAAACAAATATGAATTTTTTGCGTCAAATATTATGAAAGGAAAATATAATAATCTACAAATAGATATAAAGAAATTAAAGGAGAAATCGGAAGATGAATTTGAAAAGTTTTTTAAAGGTTACCTCAACAGAATATATACAGTTGTTTACAGGGTTGTCAGAAATCCGGCTACCGCGGAGGATCTTACTCAAGAGGTGATGATGAAAGTTTATAACAATATTCATAGATTTAAAGAAAAGTCACAGCTTTCGTCCTGGGTTTTCAGGATTGCTTATAATCATGCCGTATCGTATATACGTCGTCATAGAAGTACGGAACCAATAGAAAATTATGAAACAAAAATAAGGGATGGTTCCCCCGGACATCTTGCCCATCTTGAGAAAGAAGAGGTATCCAATTACATAAAGAAAAAACTAATGGAATTACCAGAAAATTACAGAGTAGCTTTAACTTTATATCATTTTAAAGAAATGCCTTATCAAGATATTGCCTATACAATGGGTATTAATATTGGAACCGTAAAGACATATATTCATAGAGGAAGAAATGAGTTAAAAGTTTTATTAGAAGAGGTTATTGGGGAGGAGAAATGAAGAGAGATATAAAAATTGAAGAAATGTTGGATTATATAGCCATTGAAGAAGCTCCAAAAGAATTGACTTACAAGTGGAGAGCAGAAGTAGAATTGCAGAAGGAGAGGAAAAGATTTTATGTGGTATTGCTTCGACCCTCTATCGTTTTTCCACTCGTATTTGCAGGATTGTGGTATTATTTTGTTATATTTAAGAAAGCGTTATTCGAATACTATTTATTGGATAGGCTTCGTTCCCTTTTCCAGGAAATAAGCCCGGTCTTCGAATCTTCTACAACTTCTATTGCGTCTTCAAATTATTACATTATTGGCGCGGGCATCTTTTCTATAATGCTTGCGACTATTTCTTTATTCTGGTTTTACCAGGGAAAGAAATTAAAATATGCGATAGTAAGAATCTGGTGAGGAAGTACCCTCGCATATAAGGTAGCTTAATTAATTTTGAATAAATTAGATTCTTTTTTCTAATACTTTAAAAAGGAGTAATTTTGAGCAAAAGATTAATCTTAACTATATTCTTTGTAGCTACGTTACCATTATTATTTTCTAACCCGTTTGTTAATATTACACGTAACAGGGAGGTAAAATATGCAGACCGACACAATAATATATGAAGAAAGCATATTTGCAAAATGGTTAACTTCCATATTGGCACTTGTCACCATCGTATTCTTTTTGATGTTGCTTTATCAAATTTTAGCTAAATCAACCAGCGGTCAATTTACTTATCCCTGGTTTTTATTTCTAATGTTTCTGCTCTTTTTAGGTTTTACCATTAACTTCAGGAAATTAGTAATCAAGATGAAACCTGATGAAATTTCTGTTAATTATGGGATTTTTAAGCGTATCATCAAATGGGAAAATATTAAGAAATGTTATGTAGACGAAGACTCATCCCTCGGGTATGGGGGTTGGGGTATACGTATAGGGAGTGGCAAAGAAGGGTTGAGATTGGTTTACAATCTTATAGGAAGGCCAAGAATAGTGCTTTCGTTGAAGAAAGGTAAATTTAGGGAATTTGTATTTTCTACTGCCCATCCACAGAAAGTTATAGAAATAGTATCAACGAGATCACCTATGAAAAAATCACATCATTAAATTAATATATTAAAAAAACCGACCAACAGTTAAAAATCTTTGTGCTCTCTGTGTGTTTTTTGTTCCTCTGTGTACTCTGTGGTAAAATTTATTTTTTTGGGGTGGGGTAGTATACAATCCCGGAATCGCTCAAAACAGCTATAAATTTATCATTGCCCCCGACTCTTTTGCCACCAAAGATAGAAAGAACGGTATCATTTAAAACAAGTGAATCATTAAATAGAAAACACAGATTTTTATTAAATTGGCAGAGATCTTTTACCCCCGGAATAAACTTTCTTCTGATAAATTTGCCGTCCCTTTTAAAAACACGAAGCGTATCACCGCTGTATAGATACAAAGAATCTTTTGAAAGAGCACAACGCTGTATTTCTTTCCATATTAATGTAATCCTGGCTCCGGAAACTGTCTGAACCAGGTACGCTTGTTCTCCTGCTATTAGAATTCCTTTTTCATCGGCATCAATATCATTTCCTCCTACATTAAGTTCTCCAAGAAATTCTCCCCATAAAGAATATTTTTGACTTATAAATTCAGCAGCTGAAGTTACCCAGATAGCGAAAGATGGCGCTGAAATAGATAAGGGTGCGAACATCGAATCAAGTGAAAAATGCACCTTACCGCTTTTATCCTCAACTATTCTATCTCTTCCGGAAAGTAATATCACTCGGCTTTTCGAATCTATAGTAATATCTGTATAAGTAGAATTAAAAAGAAAAAATAAAGAAAGAATTACCGTAATTCCATACATTTATTCAAGTATTTCTCCTGCTTTAATATGATAACCGTTTATGAAAGATTTTGCATCCATTTTATTTCTGCTCTGGAGTTGAACTTCTCTAATTTCTACTGCACCTTCTCCACATTTTACAGTCATATTTTCTTTCGTATTCAAAACTTCTCCCGGACGCCCCATATCGTGGACGTCTGCACGCCGCACTGCTCTAAATATCTTTAATTCTTTACCCCTAAAGGTACAGAACGTTCCGGGGTGGTATGAAAGACCTCTGATTTTGCCTTCAACCCGGGAAGATGGTTCTACCCAATCTATTTTGCATTCCTCCCTTTCTATTTTAGGTGCGTAGCTCGCTTTACTATTATCCTGAGAAAGCCTCTGAATATCTTTCCCCTCATCTATATCCATAAGGACCGACAAAACAGGTTCAAAAGCCTCTTTAAACAAGCGCTCTTCCAATTCCGTACGTACCTCGAAAGGCAAGATGGGAACCTCTTTAATACGTACTATATCACCGGTATCCACTTCTTTACCCATAAGAAAAATAGTAATACCCGTTTTCTTCTCTCCGTTCATTAAAGCCCGGGCTACCGGACTTGCCCCCCTGTATTTTGGCAGAACGGAAGGGTGTATATTTAAAGGATATCTCGCAATTCCAAGAATATTCTCTTTTAATATTGCTCCGTAGGAAGCGAGCAGGAAAGTATCTACATTGGTTTCTCTGATTTTTTCTTCAACAAAAATAGAATTTGGGTTATCTTCTTCTATAAGATTTAAAGACATATCTCTTGCCGCTTTTCCGAGGGATGTTGGAGATTCGCTCTTACCTCTTCCTTTCTTTTTAGGCGCTTTTGTAATAACAAGAGGGACTTCTATTCCTGCGGATACAAGTGAATCTAGAACAATAGCGGAAAGATGAGAACTTCCAAAGAAAACTACTTTCATTAACTCTCTTTTCTTAAAACCTTCCTTATCATACCCTTTTCGATTTCTATTTCAGTATTATCGGCTATCTTTAATTTAACAGTAGAATCTTTAATCTGGGTTACTTTTCCGTGAATTCCGCCCGAGCTAATCACCTTTTCGCCTTTCTGCAAAGACTCGATCATTTCCTTATGTTTTTTCTGCTGGACCTGTGAGGGTCTAAAAAAAAGAAAATACATAATAGCAAACAGTATCACTATAAACAACAATGATGAAGGACTACCCTGACCGCAGGCTCCCGGAGAAGTTCCCCCTCCCGTAGCAGAACCCTGCGCAATCAAGAAATTAATAATATTAATCATCAAAACCTCCTTTGAATTTACTTAAGAATTTCTCTCTCCATTTGTAAAAAGTTCCTTTTTCGATCTCTTTTCTTGTTTTTTTCATTATCTCCATATAGAATGATATATTATGCAGTGTTGCAAGGTATTTCGCAAGGAGCTCATCGGTATTGAACAAATGCCTAAGATAAGCCTTCGAATAATTTAGGCATGTGGGACATTTGCAGTTTTCGGAAATAGTACTAGGATCATCTTTATATTTTGAATTTTTTAGATTTATTTTCCCCTCGAAGGTATACAAACCGGCTGTCCTCGCGTTCCTTGTCGGTATAACGCAGTCGAAAAGATCTACGCCTTCTCCCACCGCCCACAAAATATCTTCAATTTTTCCTAACCCCATTGTATATCTTGGTTTTTCCTCCGGTAATAAAGGAACAGTCGACTCAACGACCTCTCTTGTTTGATCCGAATCCTCCCCGACTACCAGCCCACCCAGAGCATATCCATCAAAATCGAGTTTCTTTAATTCACTCACAGCGGATTTTCTTAAATCAGTATAAGTGGAACCCTGCACAATCCCGAAAAGAAGCCCGGGATAATCGAGAGTTCTGAAATAATCAAGAGACCTCTTTGCCCATCTATTGGTTCTTTCCATCGCTTCTTCAGCATAACCTCTTCCTATGGGATAACCAACACACTCATCAAGGGGCATCAGAATATCCGACCCCAGATTAAACTCTATATCCATAACTTTCTCTGGTGTAAATCTAAGAGGGGAACCATCTACATGAGACGAAAAGAGAATTCCGTCCTCCTGTATCTTTCTCTTTATTGAAAGAGAATAAACCTGGAATCCTCCTGAATCGGTTGCAATAGGACCGTTCCAGCCGGCAAAGAGATGTAACCCTCCTAATTTTTTGATTAATTCATCTCCCGGTCTAATATGTAAATGGTAAGTATTTGCGATAAATATCTGAACACCTGATTTCTTCATATCCCAGGAGGGAAGAGTCTTAACGTCTCCTAAAGTAGCGACTGGCATAAATGCAGGTGTTTTTATTATACCGCTTTTCGTATTAATAATGCCTGTTCGAGCATTTCTTTCTTTGGTTCTTATTTCAAAAGGAATAACATTCATAAGCAGTTTAAAAAGCGGGCAACGGGATTTGAACCCGCGACCCCGAGCTTGGGAAGCTCGTACTCTCCCAGCTGAGCTATGCCCGCTTATTGAAAGATATTAGGTAACAATGAAAGAAAGTCAAGGGGAACTGATAAACCCCCTACCACCCTATTTTCAACCACAGAGCACACAGAGAAATTTAAAAAGATTATACATAGTTAAAAAAATAAAATCTTCGTGCTCCTTGTGTGCTTTGTATTTCAATAAGTTTTTTGGGGTGGTGATGGGATTCTGACTTCTGACTACTGACTACTAACTTCTTAGTTATTATTTTCCTTCTATTACTTTCCTAACAATTTCACAAAGTTCTTCGTACTGGTAGGGTTTTCTGACTATTGCATTAAAGCCGTGTTCTTTATATTCCGACATTACCGGATCATCGGAATAACCACTCGAAACTATTGCTTTAACTTCAGGATTAATTTCTCTTAACTTTTTTAGGGTGTCTTCGCCACCCATTCCTCCGGGAATGGTCAAATCCAGTATGATAAGGTCAAAGGGCTTACCTTTATCCCTTTCTTCTTTATATAAAGTCACAACTTCTGTCCCATCAGCTACGCCTTCAACTTCATAGCCAAACATTTTCAAAGCCTTTACAGCTGTATTTCTAACAAAGGACTTATCATCCATTATAAGGATTTTACCCTTACCTTTATGAATCTTTCTCTTTTTTCCTTTGTGTCTAATTTTATCCTTATACACAGCCGGGAGATAAACAAAAAATGAGGCTCCTTTTCCCAACTCCGACTGAACCGTAATACACCCTTCATGCCTTTTAATTATGGAAAAGACCGTTGAAAGTCCAAGCCCGCTTCCTTTTTGTTTTGTAGTGAAAAAAGGATCAAATATCTTAGATACTATATCCTCTGGTATTCCGATTCCTCTATCGCGTATTTCTATCTTTACATACTTTCCGCTCTTTAGAGGCAAGCTTTCACCTTTTTTTACCTCGAGGCTTCCACCTCTGATCGTTATAACTCCGCCCTCAGGCATTGCTTGGTCTGCGTTTAAGATTAAGTTATTAAAAACCTGAGAGATCTGTCCTTTATCGGCTTTAACATCCCAAAAGTCTTCAGAAAATTCAAAATTGCATCTAACGTTGGAACCACTCAATACGAAGTTTGCCGAACTCCGAATCAAATCCTCAACATCTATATTAACCTTTACGGGACTCCCTCCTTTCGAGAAAGTTAGAAGCTGTTGAGTGAGACTTCTGGCGCTTTGAGCCGCTCTTTCTGATTCTTTTAATATATCATAAACTTCATCCTGAGGGTCCAGATGTAACTTCGCAAGAGATATATTGCCAAGGATACCTGTAAGAAAATTATTAAAATCATGAGCAATTCCACCTGCCAGGATTCCAAGAGACTCCAATCTGTCTGCTTTTTCTCTTTCTCTTTCCATATCCTTATACTCGGTAATATCCCTGAAAATGCCCATAAAGGACTCTAAACCCTGATAAGTTATTTTTCTAATAGAGAATTCGCAGAATCGTAGATCACCATCTTTGGTGATTATATTCGCATCATAAACATCTGGCATTTCCTCCCCTTTTTCTCTCCTGCGTTCCATTTCTTTAACGATACTCCGGTCCTCTTCATTGATTATTTTCCAGACTTCCATTTCATATAGTTCTTTCTTACTATAACGAAGTATATCACACAGGTAATCGTTAACGAAGAGAAACCTGCGGGCTCTAAAGATACAAATACCTTCTCTGCTGTTCTCCACAAGTATACGATATTTTTCTTCTGATTCCTTTAGTGTTTCCTCTGCTTCTATTTCTTTTGTAATTTCCTTTACCACCCCAACAATTCCATAGATATCGCCCTCAGGATTTCTAAGTGGAAGATACATCTCTGAGGTGAAGGTCTTTGTTCCGTCGTTTGATTCGTAAGGTATTTTATCCCTTTTTACAACCTCACCTTCCATAGCTTTTTTCATCATTTCATCGACTTTAGCCTTTTTTAAGTTAGGAAATATTTCCCAGGGTAATTTCTTACTGTTTAGAACCTTTTCTCTGGAAACTTTGGATATTCTTTCCATCGAACTATTCCAATAAGTAAAATGGAAATTTCTATCCAAAACAAGAATACCATCTTCCATAGACTCTAAAGCATTTGAGAGAAGTTCTTCTTCCCTGCGCAGTTCTTCTTCTGCTTTTTTGAGTTTTGTGATGTTACTTGAGATACCAATAATACCAATAACATTGCCTCCTTTATCGTAGCGGGGGACCTTTGTGTAAGAAACCCAGTGCACTTCGCCATTTTTACCAACTCTCTTTCCTACTCCACTGGGCATAGGCTTTCTGCTCTTTATTATATCTTGTTCTTCTACAAAATACTTTTCTGCTACCTCTTCTTCAAAAAAGGAAAAATCTGTTTTGCCTATTATCTCTTCTTTAGGAACACCAAACTTTTTCACTTTAGAGGCGCTAACGTCCAAGTAACGACAATCCCTATCTTTGAAAAATATCTCATCAGGAGTTAACTCTAAAAGAGAATCCAATAAATTTTTTCTGAAAACAAGCTCCTCCCTTGCTTTTCTTTCTTCAGTTACATCTCTCAAATAAGCCATATAACAATAAACATTACCATTCTCATCAAAAAGCGGCATGATATTCATATGACAGAAAAACACGGAACCATCTTTTCTGATACTTAAATGCTCTCCTGAATATGTATCTCCTTTCGAAACTTTCTTGAAGATTTTTCTATGAATTTCCTCGTAATCTGGCTCCGCTATTAAAATTTCGAGAGTCTTTTCCTTAAGCTCCGAGAAGGGATAACCGAATAACTCTTTTGTTGTTTTATTAGCATAATTAATATGCATTTCTGTATCCATACGTAAAATTGAATTTGTAGATTGTTCAATAAGATCATTTAATTTGTATATTTTTCGCTCTGCTTTTTTCATCTCGGTGATGTCTCTTATCAAAACAATAGCAGTTTCTTTATCGACCTTAGTAAAACGTGCTTCCCAGTCTCGCAGGTCATCTTTGGCGGTAAGCTGATACTCAAAACTTAGAATTTTACCGGTTTTAATTGCTTTTTTAATGCTATTTATACTACGGGCGGCTAAATTCTCAGGAAGGACATCCCGTATATTCTTATTTAAAAATTCCTCAGGTTTTGCATAAAGGATATCTTCATTCCCTGTATAGTAAGAAATAAACGTTCCATCTTTTTTAACCTGAAATAGTAAATCGGGGAAGGCGGAAAGTATTGCACGATCCCTCGCTTCACGCTTTTTCAATTGTTCTTCCATTTCTTTTCGTTGAGTCACATCTCTTGAAATACCTAAGGTCCCGATTATCTTTCCCTCTTCATCGTACCTCGGAATCTTACTTGTCGAAACCCAGGTTATTCTTCCGTCAGGGCGTGTTTCCTTTTCGATTTTTGCTTCGATTGGTTTCCCGTTTTTTATTATTTGTTGTTCGTCATGATACGCCGACTCTGCATGTTCTTTGGTAAAGTAATCAAAATCTGTTTTCCCTATCATTTCTTCGGCACTGGGAGCTCCAAGCCATTCAGCCATTGATTTGCTCACGGCAACGAAACGGCTTTTTTTATCCTTAAAGTAAATATTATCAGGCGTATTATCGAAAAGAGAAGCAAGCAGGTTGCTTTCAAAGACAACTTCTTCCCCGAGCTCTGCCAGTCTCACTTTTAGTTTCTCTTCTAATTCTTTTGTTTCGGTTATATCTCTTAAAAGACCCAAAATACCAATTACCTTACCTTTTTCATCATACCACGGAACTTTAGTTGTTGAAACCCAGGCTGTTCTTCCGTCGAGATAGGTTTCCTTTATAACTTTTCCCATAACAGGTTTCTTTGTTTTTATCATTTCCTGTTCTTCCCGATAGGCTTGTTCTGCATGGGGTTTTGTAAAAAAGTCGAAATCAGTTTTGCCAATTACCTTATCCACGTTTTCAACTCCTAACTTTTCTACGAGCGCTCTGCTCACCTGCACAAAACGGCTTTTCTTATCTTTGAAGTAAATTCGATCGGGTGTTTTATGGAGAAGAGAAGAAAGCAGGTTACTTTTGAAAACTAATTCCTTTTCAAATTTTTCTATTTTTTCCTTAAGTTTAAATTCAAATTTTTTCTCTGCAGTTATATCTTCAAGAAAAACTAAAGAACCAATATACTTTCTCTTCTTGTTCTCCTTGTTATACTTTGGAGAAGATATAACATGAAGGGTCTTATTGTTTCCGTTATTTTCTGAAATTTCAAATTCGGATAGCTTATTTTGTTTCTCTATCCATTTTTTCACTTCTTTAAACGCCTTAGGGCTGACAAACTCATTTAAATTCCTTCCTACCAACCCCCCTTTTTTTACCCCAAAAAGATCATCGCAAGCAAGATTTGAAAAAAGGAAAGCGCCTTTTGGATCCAAAAAACACCCCGGAATATTTATTTCTTTAATTATAAGAGAATAAACAGAATGATTATTAAAAGATATACCATTGTTTTCTTTCTTTGTTCTTCTCTTAGTCATTTTTATTTGACCTTCCAATGGTAAAAGATTCTGCGGTATTCTCAGGTCCTAAGATTTTTGTAAACCTAATAATTACAGGCAAAAGCAATTAAATCTCCTCATAACAATTTTACGCTTAAAGGGAATCTTGTCAAGGGTCTTTGTCATTCATCGAAAAAAGGTCTTAGGTCGGAAACCGCTCTCGGCTTACCGCTTACAGCAAACCGCTTTAAACCTTATACCACGCTTTTTTCTTTTGAAATATCTTAGCGAAAAGCGGATGGCGCGAAGACTTCTAGCTTCCGGATTCTCTATTTTACGTTAGACTTTCCTTGACATATCCAAACCCACTAATTATATTGGCTTATGACAAAATTCAGGGAGAACATTGTTGAATAAAATAGCAGAAAGGTCGGGGCTTTTATCAATTTTACTAATTCCTATTTCCCTACCTCTTGCTATAACGGCGTTGCTCTTCTCTCTCGTTTTATTTATCAAAGAAAAAAGACGTTCTTTTTTTATGTTAAATAACAAATTGCTTTCCATTATAATTTTAAGCATTATATTCAGCGTTTTTCTTTCAGCTGTTTTTTCTATTAATAAAAGCAAATCGGCACTTTCTTTTTTTGTTTTTATTTTGTATTTTTTTGTACTGTTTTTGGTTAAAGAGCTAAACAAAGAAAAAGTCATAAAAGCACTAATAGCAGGAAGCCTTTTAGCCAGTCTATTTGCGGTTTCGCAGATTGTTTTCAACTTCATTCCAAATATCAAACTTGAAATCTTGGGGAAAATCCCTCTATCGATCGGCGGTATGGCAATTGGTTTTCAAAAAACCAATTCCCTCCCCAGGCTTTTTGTAATGGTTTTTCCTATCTCAATTGTATTTTTGAGGCATGAAAAGAATACTTGTTGGAGGCGTCTCGGTGTGTGTTTTCTAATCATCGCAACAATTGTGTTTATACCTACTAAGCCGTTCGGCGCCATTTTAGCTTTTTTAATATTGTTTTTGATTTTTCTATTTCTTAAAGACTGGAAGTTTGGACTCGGATTTCTGTTACTTATTTTAATACCTATTTTTGTTAAACCGGATATTTTAGGCGAGTTTATGGAAAGTGTCACAAGTTACCCTAATATCAAAATAAGGATTGACACCTGGTTTAATTTTGTATTACCGGCAGTCTTAGAGAAAAATTTCTTTACCGGTTTTGGCATAGGATGTTATACGCAAGCCGCCAAAACATTTGCAATGAATATGAGTGTTATGAAGAATCACCCTCACTCGATTTATTTTTATATCCTTGCAGAAACAGGTATTCTTGGGTTTATTTCTATTTTCTCTTTAATATTCACTACTCTATTTCTTTCTTTTAAAAATAGAGAAAAAAACTATCTTTATACAGGAATATTTTTTGCAATTTTGGGTTTCTTGCTGGAAGGGTTGATTACCTCATACCTTGAATATATGCCGATCGGAATGATTACTTTTTCTGTTTTGGGACTGGCTATTCCAAATGATAAAAATACAAAAGGAAAAGATCATGGGGAACGCAAAATTAGCTAAGAAACTTGGTCTTATCGACGTTTTTTGTGTTGCGTCCGGCGCAATGATAAGCTCCGGTATTTTTATCTTGCCCGGACTTGCTCACGGTAGAGCCGGACCGGCTGTAATTGTGTCTTATTTTCTGGCAGGACTTCTTGCCCTAACCGGGGTTCTTTCTCAAGCGGAACTTGTTTCCGCTATGCCAAAAGCCGGCGGAACATACTTCTATGTTACCCGCAGCATGGGTCCGGCTGTAGGGACTATCGACGGCTTTTTAACATGGTTCTCTTTGTCCTTAAAAAGCTCCTTCGCTTTAGTTGGTATGGCTGCTTTTTCAAGTATATTGTTTGATTTTAATATACACCTCGTTTCTATAAGCCTTTGTATAATATTTGTGGCAATAAATATACTGGGGATAAAAGAAGCAGGTAGAGTTCAAATTGCTCTGGTTGTTTCTCTACTGGGGCTGATGATTATTTACGTGGTTTTAGGAATCCCTAACATACAGGTCGAATATTTTAAAGATTTTGCCTCTAAAGGGATACCAGCGGTCTTCTCGACCGCGGGTTTTGTTTTCGTTTCTTTCGGAGGTGTATTGAAGATTGCGAGTATTGCAGAAGAAGTAAAAGAGCCGGAAAGAGTGGTACCACTGGGCATGATACTTTCTCTTGCAACAGTAGGGATTCTTTACATTCTGGTTATTTATGTCACTTCGGGGGTACTCGGTGCTTCTTCATTAGATAATTCTCTGACACCACTCTCCGATGGAGCTCTAACTTTTATGGGACAGGGAGGAATGATTCTGCTCAGCATTGCCGCCATCCTCGCTTTTGTTTCTACCGCGAACTCCGGTATTATGGCAGCTTCAAGATATCCGCTTGCTTTGAGCCGTGACGGTCTCCTGCCGAATATATTTAAAAAAATTAGCAGTAAATTTCAAACACCGTATATGGCGATTTTTATTACAGGGGCTGTTATGATTGTTTCTCTTTTCTTTACTCTGGATATACTCGTAGAAGCCGCTTCCACTGTCTTAATTATGACTTACCTTTTTTCCTGTATAGCTGTTATCATTATGCGACAAAGCGGGGTACAAAACTATAGACCTCGATTTAAGAGTCCTATTTATCCTTTTCCGCAAATAGTAGGTATACTTGGATGTGGATTCTTACTTTTCGAGATGGGAACAGAAATCCTTATAATTGTTATGATTCTTATGTCGTTATCTATTATAGTATACTTGATTTACGGAAGACAGAGAGTCAAAGAAGAGTACGCTTTGTTATATTTAATCGAAAAAATTACCGCAAAAGAATTAACCACACACTCGCTTGAAGATGAATTAAAAGACATAATAAGGGAAAGAGACAAAATCCAGAAAGATCGTTTCGATGAATTGATAGAAAAAAGTCATATACTGGATTTGGAGAAAAAAACAGACTTAAAAGAATTTTTCAAGCTGACCGCAGAAAAACTTTCGTCACCTCTTGATATATCCGAAGAAAAGCTTTATCAACTTCTTATGGAAAGAGAAAAGGAAAGTACTACTTCAATAAATCCAGATATTGCCATACCACACATAATAATTGAAGGAGAAAAGCGTTTTGATATTTTACTTGCTCGGTGCAAAGAAGGCATAAAATTCAGGGAAGAGATTCCCGGAATTAAGGCGGTTTTTGTACTGGTAGGAACGAGAGACCAGAGAAACTTCCACCTTAGAGCTCTTGCTTCTATAGCACAGATAATAAGCGCAAAAGATTTTATGACGAGATGGATGAGGGCAAAAAATATAGAAAACCTGAGAGACACAGTCCTTCTGGGAGAAAGAAAGAGACAAACATAACAATAAATCTCGCAATCCGCTAACCGCCATCCGCTTTCCGCTAAACCCAACTCCACACAACATTTTTTTACATGTAGAGCATGTAGAACTTGTAATTTTTATTTTTTTTTCATTTCTATATTGATTACATGTCCTACATGTGCAAATTTTTTTGTTTTTTCTGCGGTTAGCGGTAAGCCGTAAGCGGAACAATCATTGACAAGAATCTTTTTTTTAATATTCTTATAGATATTTGCAAATATTAATTTTTAAAGGATATTTTTGATATGAAGTCAATAATTGTTATACCGACATATTGGTCAAGAGTAAAACCCCGTGAAGAGGATTTGGTTTACGACCATCCTACACCTCTCGATGAGGGCGGTACGCTTGGCCGTTTGCTTGCAAGTCTTGCGGTCCTGAAGGAAAGCAACTTCTACATAATTATCATAAGTTGTCCGACAAATCCATCTATAGGTAAAGAAGTAAAAAATAAGGTCGATAAAATAATTGATTCCTTTATGAAAGACTATAAAATTTTACATTTTTCTTATCCGGATTTATTAAAATTTCAAAGACTGGTAAAGGAAAAAAGTAAGTCTGCATATATTCGCCATCTTAGTTTAGAGGGGTATTCTAACATTAGAAATATGTGCTTAATACTTACCCATATTCTACAAGCTGATGTTTCTCTTTTGATTGATGATGATGAGGTTTTTGAAGACCCTGATTTTATTAAAAAAGCGCTGGAGTTTATAGGTCAAGATAAAATCTTTGGAATTGCGGGTTTTTATCTTCAGGCATACGGTGGTTATAAATTTAACGATAGAAAAGAATGGTGGAAAATATGCTGGGATAACACCGGCGCAATGAACAGAGCGTTTGAAATTATTGATAATCCTCCTCGATTGAAGGATACTCCTTTTGTGTTCGGCGGAAATATGGTAATTCATAAGAACATATTTACCCGGGTTTCTTTTGACCCATATATATCAAGGGGTGAAGATATAGATTTTCTTTGTAATGCGAAATCAAAAGGATTTAAATTTTTACTTGATAACAAGCTTTCGATAAAACATCTCCCCCCTGAGGGGCAAAATCCCTTATGGCTTAAGATGAGAGAAGATATTAAGCGATTTATATATATGAGGGTGAAATTAAAAAAAAGTGGTTATCCTATAAAAAATACAATGCCTTATCCGGGTTATTTTTTAACCAATGGTTTATACTTTAAAATAGTTGTTACGAACATTATTTTAACCCTACGTGCTTTTTCCCGCGGAAACATAAGCGAAGTTTTTAAGTTTTTAAAAAATATTATCCTTATATTTAAATACAGAAAGACCGCGTCTTCGGATTATCCTAAATTTAAGGAAATGGAAAATAACTGGCAAGATTTTATGAATTGGATTGCCGAAAACAGAAACGCGCTTAAAACAATTATAGGTTAAAAAACGTGTCAATAGTCACATTTCTACTCCAAACTGTTTTTATATCTTTTTCCGGAGTAATGGCGCCTGGTCCTATAACTGCTGTAACAATCGGTAAGGGTAGTAAAAATCCGCATGCCGGAGCATTAATTTCTTTTGGACATGGTATAGTGGAATTTCCCCTGATTTTCCTTATTTTTCTTGGTTTTGATTCTCTGATTAATATACCTTATGTTCGTGAAAGCATAGGAATTGCGGGTGGTCTATTTTTGTTATGGATGGGTTTAGATATATTACGAGGTTTAAAAGTTTCCGAGCTGAAAGACAAAATGGAAAAGCGCTCCCCCATAGCCGCCGGAGCCTTTCTAAGTTTGGGAAACCCTTATTTTATAATCTGGTGGGCAACGATAGGTGCTGCTTTAATTGCGCGTTCAGCTGAATTTGGTATTTTTTGGTTCGCAGTTTTTGCAGTAATACACTGGCTTTGCGATTTTTTGTGGTTGTATTTTCTTTCAATAATATCTTATAAAGGTGGTGCTTTCTTCGGCAAAAAATTCCAGAAAGGTATTTTTTTGATTTGTGGTATTTTTCTCTTTTTCCTGGGCGGAAAGTTTATATTCGATGCTTTAATCAGTTTCCCGCATTAGATTTCTAAAAAAGAGATTCACAGTATTGCCAGCTAATGTAAATCAAATATTAAAAATTAAAAAGCAAAATTACAGATAAAAATTTAAAATTATTTCTCCGACCAGTGCTTACCCGTATTTATTCGGGATTAATTGTCTGACGGTTTAGAGTTGGAAAAACAATATAATTTTTCTTTTTTCCTTTGTACCTCCGTGGCTCTGTTTGAGAATAAGTTTTTGAACTTTGATTTGTAGTTTTACATTTTGATATTTAATTTTTAAAATTTCTTTATATATCCAGGTTTTCAACAAACTGTGCGTTGGCTAAAATGAAATCCTTTCTGGGTTCGACCGCGTTACCCATCAATATATCGAACATCCGGTCTGCTTCTATTGCGTCCTCAATCGATACTCTTCTTAAGATTCTGTTTTCCGGACTCATTGTCGTTTCCCAGAGCTGTGACGGGTTCATTTCTCCCAAGCCTTTGAATCTTTGTACTTTGGCTTTGTCGCTCCCAATTCCCTCTATTTCTTTTTCCTTTTCTCTTTCCGTGTATGCCCATCTTTTCTTCTTCCCGTCACTTATCTGGTAAAGAGGAGGGTGAGCTATATAAAGGTTACCATTTTCTATGATTTCTTTTGCGTACCTAAAGAAATAAGTCAGCAACAACGTTCTTATGTGTGCACCATCTATATCGGCATCTGTCATTATAATAACCTTATGATACCTAAGTTTACTATAATCAAAATCCTCTTTCCCGATGCCTACGCCTAAGGAAGATATCAGAGTGCTTATCGTTGTATTGCCCAGTACCTTATTTAATCGCGTTTTTTCCACATTTAACAATTTACCTCTTAAGGGGAGAACCGCCTGGATAGTTCTATCTCTACCCTGTTTTGCCGAACCTCCTGCCGAATCTCCCTCAACGATAAAAATTTCAGAGTTCTTCGGATCCCTCGAAGAACAGTCGGCAAGTTTACCGGGAAGGTTGGCCGAATCCAGGGCGCTCTTCCTTCGGGTAATATCTCTTGCTTTCTGGGCAGCTACTCTGGACCTCGCTGCAATAATCGATTGGTTTATTATCTTTTTTGCTGCCTGAGGATCTCTGTCAAGATATTCTGAAACGCCGTCTCCGACTACAGACGCAACAAGTCCTTCTACTTCCCTATCACCCAATCTCGTCTTTGTTTGTCCCTCAAATTGAGGCTGCGGTAGCTTTACCGAAACAACCGCAGTTAGACCTTCCCGTATGTCGTTCCCCATCAATTTTGGATCTTTTGGAGAAATAATCTTTTGGTTCTTTGCGTATTGGTTTATACTTCTTGTAAGAGCGCTTTTGAAGCCCGAAAGGTGAGTTCCTCCCTCGATCGTCCTGATATTGTTCGCATATGTAAATATATTTTCAGTGTAGGAATCGTTGAATTGAAGGGCAACTTCTATAACGCACGAATTGACAGCCTTGTTTATATATATCGGATGGCGATGTATAGGATTTTTATTTTTGTCGAGATATTCTATGAATTCCTTTATTCCTCCCCTGTATTGAAAGCTTTCAACTTTCCCTTCTGGCTTAAAGTCAAGTTCTATCTTTAATCCTTTATTAAGAAAGGCTAATTCCCGAAGACGTTCGTCCAGATATTCTCTGCTGAATTCGATTTTATCAAAAATTTCAGAATCGGGATAAAAAGAGACTTTTGTTCCTGTTGTTTTTCTTATTGTACCTTTCTTTAACTCTGTGACTGCTTTACCTCTTTCATAACTTTGAGTCCATAAATAGCCGTCCCTTGCGATTTCCACTTTCATCCAGGAACTGAGAGCGTTAACAACCGAAACTCCTATGCCGTGAAGCCCCCCTGAGACTTTATATATGTTGGAGTCGAATTTCCCTCCAGCATGTAGAGTCGTCATTACTACTTCCACAGCCGGTTTGTTTTCTTCTTTGTGTAAATCAATCGGAATGCCACGACCATTATCTATTACTATAACCAAATTATCTTCCTCGACAGTAACATTAATGCGATCACAGTATCCGGACATTGCTTCGTCGATTGAATTGTCTACAACTTCAAATATTAGATGATGAAGGCCTCTTTTACTAGTGTCTCCTATGTACATTGCAGGTCTTTTTCTGACTCCTTCCAAATCTTTCAAGACTTTTATACTCGAAGCTCTGTATTCGTTCGTTTCCATTAAGCCTCCTTAAGATAGAATCGAATTTCTTTTATCACTTTCCTTCCTGCTTTTTGGTTTAGTGCTGTTATCAAATCTTCTTTAAAAAATGTGAGCTCGTTTAACCAGGCAGAAGAATTTACCTCTAAACTCAATTTTTTATTTTTAAAACCGACCGGCTTTGCGTGTTCTGCAATTACCGGAGGACAGATTTCATCCCACTGGTTTAAGACTTCTATCTTAAGAAGACTTTCACCGAGCGGCTTAGAATGTACGTATCTTTTCAGAACATTTGCTAACAAATGGGGTTCCATTTTTTTCCTCTATTATATATCTATTATAACCCTTATCATATTTAATATCTTCATTAGTAGTTGTAATTAAGACTTGTTTCGCTTTTTTTAAGAATTCCGCCAAGGAATTCGAGTTTTTCCTGTCCAGACCGCCTAACATCTCATCTATAAGTAGTATCGGTTCTTCTTCTCTTATATCGGTCAAGATTCTGGAAATTCCAATTTTCAAAGATGTTATTAGCAATTTTTTTATTCCAAAAGAAGATGCCTCTTTTGCCTGATGGTTTCCAACCTTAAGCACAATATCATCTCTATGAGGCCCAAATAAAGTATACCCCGCTTCGATTTCCTGTTGTCTATTTTTATTAAATTCCGCTTCGATATTATTATAATCCGCTCCCGGAACATACTCTAATTCGACTGTTTCCCCAGTAAGATCCTTAAATATTTCCCGGGTATAAAAAGAGAGTTTTTCCACAAAAGAACTTCTTGCCTCTACTATTGGATAAATCGACTTGATAAGCTGTTTTTCCCATAATTCGAAGCTCCCTAGACGCCCCCCTTTTTTCGCATTAAGAAGAAGCTTATTTCTCTGTTTTTTGGCTCTTCTATATTCGTATAAATAATTGAGGTATTTTCTATCATACAGAGAAATGCTTATATTCATAAAATAACGCCTGTTTCCGGGCCCTCCATTTATTATTTCTATGTCTTCGTTAGTTAATGCTACAACGGGAATTGTACCAAAAGCTTCTTTTATACTCTTTTGCATCGAGTCGTCGATAAAAATCTCTTTTTTGCCCGTGTATTTAACCTTAACTTCCGTATCTCCATATGTTCCCGAAAGAGTAAAGAAATCTTTGCCGAAACGGACAAGATTTTCCGTCATTTGTGTGCGAAATGAACTAAAAGTAGAAAGAAAGTAAATCGTTTCTATCAAATTAGTTTTTCCAACACCGTTATCCCCAACAATTAAAGTTCTTCCTTCAAGGAATTCCAAATTTAAGGATCTGAAATTTCGAAAATTCTTGCAATATATACTTTCAAGGAACATTTTGTATATGCAAATATATATAAAATCCCTAATTAGTCAAGGGATAATATAGTTAGCATATTTGCGTTTTGGGTTTGTGATTTAGCTTTCAGTTCGTAGTTCCTGGTTCTTGGTTCTTAGTTGTTTGCGGTCAACCGTCTGCGGTCTTCGGTCGGTTTCAGCTCTAAAACCTAAGACCCGGGACCTGTTTTCTTGCTTCTGTTTCTCGGAGCTTGACAAAAAAGGGTTTCTTTTTAATATTATAAGCGTTATGGATTTACAGATAAACTTCGAAAATCTTCCCAAGGATGGAAGTAGAGTAGATTTATATATTAAAGAAGAAAACGTTTCTGTTAAAGAAATCACGGGTGATGTACATGTGAATGCAGTAGTACAAAGAAGTGGTAATTCTTTTGACGTGAAAGGTTTTGAAGAATACGATCTGAGACTTACATGTTCCAGATGCCTTAAAGATATTAAACAACATGAGAAACGCAACTTCCATTTAGAATTCAAAAAAAAGGCTGGTTATACTATTGATGCTAAGTTACCCAGAGAAGCCGATCAGACTGAAATCGAATACATTGTAGAGAATAATTGTATTGATTTAGGCCCTTTTCTTCGTGATGAAATAATACTTTCTGTTCCCATGAAGCCGCTCTGCAGTGAAGAATGTAAGGGTCTTTGTCCGATTTGTGGTGTTAATCTTAATAAGACAACTTGCAAGCATAGCAAACTAAAGGAAAAAAGTCTTACTTAATCAAACTCAAAGTAAAAAAATTGGAGGATTTTATGCCAGTTCCAAAAAGGAGATCTTCGAGTAGTCGTGGAAAAAAAAGAAGGACTCACTGGAAAATCAAGGAAAGCAATTTGGTTGAATGTTCTCATTGCCATTCATTGACGAAACCTCACAGAGTCTGTCCAAATTGCGGATATTATAAAGGACGTTTAGTCAAAAAAGATTTGCAAGAAGCTTAAATGAAAATTGCCGTTGATGTTATGGGGGGTGATTATGCTCCCCGTAAGATTATTGAGGGTATAGAGCTTGCTTATGAAGAGCTGGGCAAATTAATTGAAATCCAGCTCGTTGGCAACAAAGAGATAATCAGAAGATTTCCGGTTTCTGATAAATTCTCAATTGTTGATACTTCTCAAATCGTAAGCCCTGGAGAACCCCCATTGGAAGCGTATCGAAAGAAGAAGAATTCTTCTTTGGCGAAGGCAGTGGAACTTCAGAAAAATGGTAAGGCCGATGTAACAATTTCAGCCGGGAATACAGGTGCTGCTGTAGCTTTCTCCATACTTTCTTTAGGTCGATTGGAAGGTGTAGATAGACCCGCTCTCGCTACTTTCTTTCCAACAAAAAAAGATAAAGTGCTTGTACTTGATGTCGGCGCGAATGCCGGAGTAAAACCATTAAATCTTAGGGATTTTGGAGTAATGGGCTCTTTATATCTTGAAAAAGTATTTAATTTGAATAATCCTACGGTTGGTTTGCTCTCTATGGGAAAAGAAGATACTAAAGGCGGAAAAAGCGTAAAAGAAGCACATAGTATGCTTTCAGAAGCAAATATAAATTTTATAGGTAATGTGGAAGGATATGATATATTAAATGGCGATGCGAATGTAGTAGTCTGTGACGGGTTTGCAGGTAATGCAATTTTAAAATTCGGAGAATCGATGGTTGATTTTGTTCTTTCTGAAATAAAAGAGGGAACGACAAAAAATTTGATTGCAGCGATGGGTGGTCTTCTTATGAAACCTGTATTTAAAAAATTGATAAAAAAAGTAAATTACGAAGAGTATGGAGGAGCTATATTGTTGGGTATTAACGGTATTACAGTAATTTGTCATGGAAAATCCAACGAGAAAGCCATAAAAAACGCAATTCTTAAAGGATATAAGTTTTACGATTTAAAAGTCAATTCACTTATACAGGAAAGTTTAACTAAATGAAGACAGCACTACTTTTCCCTGGTCAGGGAATCCAACGGGTGGGAATGGGAAAAGATTTGTACGAAGAATTCCCAGTTGCGAAAAAACTTTATGATGAAGCAGATAAACTTCTTGGGTTTTCTTTAAAAGAAATTTCTTTTGAAGGACCCCAGGATGTGTTAACGGATTCCAAAAATGCTCAAGTCGCAATACTCCTAAACTCGTACGTTATTTTTAATATTATAAAAGATAAGCTTGATTTTTCTTGCGTCGCCGGACATAGTCTTGGAGAATATACAGCACATCTTGTCGCCGGAACATTTAGCTTTTCGGATACTCTTCACCTGGTTCGTTTTAGAGGAGAGTTGATGGGTACTGCAAAAAAAGGTACAATGAGTGCGGTGATAGGCCTACCATGTGAAAAAGTTGTGGAAATTGTAAATTCTTCGGAGGGCATTGTTAAAGCTGCGAATTTTAACACACCCGTTCAAACCGTCATTACTGGAGAAACCGAAGCGGTTAAGCGTGCAGAGAAAACCTTACAAGCAGAAGGAGCAAAAATTATTCCTCTTGCGGTTTCGGGAGCTTTTCATTCTCCACTAATGCAAGAGATTACGACTCCATTTAAAAAAGTCCTTTCAAAGACGGAAATGAGGAAACCCAAGGTACCTGTTTACACTAATGTTACGGGTAGAAAAGTTACCAAAACAGATGATATTTTAGAAACCCTTGGTTCTCAAATCGAACAGCCGGTACGCTGGGTCGATACTCTGCAAAACATGAAAAGAGATGGTGTAGAGCGTTTTATTGAAATTGGACACAGGAGTGTTTTGACCAAAATGGTAAAAAACACACTTGACAAAGTCGAAACAATGAGTATTTCTTATCCAACAGATTTAAAGGGGATTCTTGATGAATGAAAAAGTGGCTTTAATTACGGGAGGCGGAGCAGGTATTGGGAAGGGAATAACTTTAAAACTTGCTTCAAAGGGAGTAGATTGTGCTATTTTTGACATCCAGGATGCGGCATATGTTACAGAAGAAGCCAAAAGTTCAGGGGTTAAAGCGATCTTTATGAAAGTTGACGTAACCGATTCAAAAAGTGTAAAATCTGCAGTTGCTGAGGTAAGTTCTTCTCTTGGAGATATTAATATATTGGTCAATAATGCGGGAATCACCCGAGATAATTTGCTCATGCGAATGAAAGAAGAAGATTGGGACCAAGTTATGCAGATAAATTTAAAAGGTGTATTTAATTGTACAAAAGCAGTTATTCGCGGAATGATGAGTTCCCGCTGGGGGCGAATCATTTCTATTTCTTCAGTTGTTGGGATTATGGGTAATGCCGGGCAGGCAAACTATGCTGCGTCAAAAGCAGGAATAATTGGTTTTACAAAATCTATTGCCCGAGAAGTTGGTTCAAGAAATATCACTGTGAATGCAATTGCCCCGGGTTTCATAAAAACCGAAATGACGGATAGGCTTCCCGAAGGGGTAAAAAAGGACTATCTGTCAAGAATACCTCTCGGTAAATTCGGAGAGGTTGAAGATGTCTGTAACCTGGTTAACTTTCTCATCTCAGAAGAAGCTTCTTATATCAGCGGACAGGTAATCCAGGTTGACGGAGGACTTCTAACTTAAAATTAAGAAGAGGAGGTTTTTTTATGGCTTTAATGGACAAAGTAAAAAACATCATTGTTGAGCAGTTGGGTGTTGACGAGTCTGAAGTTACAGTAGATGCACATTTCATAGACGATCTCGGCGCTGATTCGCTTGACACGGTGGAGTTGATTCTTTCTTTCGAGGAAGAATTTGATATAAGTATCCCCGATGAAGATGCCGAGAAGTTAGAAACAGTTGGTAAAGCGGTCAAATATTTAAAGGACCATATAGAAGAGTAAAGCAATGCATCGTGTAGCTATTACGGGGATTGGAGTAGTCACCCCCGTAGGTATAGGAACCCAGGAATTCTGGAAAGCCCTTAAAAATGGCGAAAACGGAGTTGTAAGAGTAACCAAGTTTGACCCTTCTCCTTTTAAAAGTCAGATTGCCGGAGAGGTCAAGGGTTTTGAGCCTTCTAAAAGATTAGATATCAAAGAAATCAAAAGAAACGATTTGTTTACCCTCTATGCCTTGTATACCACTGTTGAAGCGATCGAGGTTAGCGGACTGGATCTCGAGAGTTTGGATATGGACAGAGTAGGTGTGATTTATGCTTCCGGTATCGGAGGGGAGAACACCTGGGAGGAAGAACATACAAAATTACTTAAAAAAGGTCCGGGTAGGGTAAGTCCTTTCTTTATTCCCTCTTTAATAATAAATATGGCAGCAGGTATGATTGCGATGAAATTCGGATTCAGGGGAGTCAATTATGGCGTGGTTTCCGCTTGTTCTTCTTCGGGACATGCTATAGGAGAAGCTTTCAGGAAGGTTCGTTCGGGTGAAATGGATATAATAGTGGCGGGAGGCAGCGAGGCTCCTATAGGACCTCTTGCTCTTGCTGGTTTCTGTGCAGCCAGGAGTTTGTCTACGAGAAACGATGAACCGGAAAAAGCTTCCCGACCTTTTGACAAGAATAGAGACGGATTCGTTATGTCTGAAGGTTCGGGTACTCTTATTCTTGAAAATTTAGAGCATGCTGAAAAAAGAGGAGCTCCTATTTATGGGGAGATACTGGGATATGGGGCTTCAGACGATGCCTTTCATATTACTGCGCCTAACGAAACGGGAGAACCTCAAGCCATGGCTATGAAAAGAGCCATGGAAGACGGAAATATAAAGAAAGAAGAAGTCGATTACATAAATGCTCATGGGACATCGACAATACTTAACGACAAGATTGAAACCAAGGTAATAAAGAAAATTTTCGGGGATAGGGCCTACGAAATAAACATTTCTTCAAGTAAATCCATGACCGGGCATCTCCTGGGTGCGACTTCGGCTGTGGAAGCCATCGCTTGTGTTTTGAGCCTAAGGGAAGGAATTATTACTCCTACGACCAATTATGAAACACCTGATGAAGAGTGCGATCTTAATTACACTCCGAATAAGGCTGTAAAAAAGAATATAAATGTTGCCCTTTCCAATTCCTTCGGTTTCGGCGGGCACAATGTAACTCTCGCTTTTAAAAAATACGAGGAGTCCGGTTGAAGATAATAGTATGTATAAAACAGGTTCCTGATCCGGAACACGCCAAGATGGACGTGAAATCCGGAACTGTTGTCCGCGAGGGTGTGGAACTTATGATTAATCCCTTTGATCTTTATGCTGTAGAAGAGGGTCTGCGATTAAAAGAAAAAATGGGCGGAGAGGTTGTTGCTATTTCTATGGGACCTCCGCAGGCTGAAGAAGCTTTGAGAGAAGTTATCGGCATGGGAGTAGACCAGAGTATCCTATTGACTTCCCGGGATTTTGCCGGAGCTGATACGTGGGCGACCTCTTATACTCTCGCGAAAACTTGCGAGAAAATAGGAGATTATGACGTAATTATTTGCGGTAAACAGGCAATAGATGGGGATACCGCCCAGGTTGGTCCCGGTGTAGCCGCGCAACTTGGAATCCCCCAGATTACCTTTGTAAGAAAAATAGATGAAATTTCAGAAAAAAATATTAAAGCGGAAAGACTGGTTGAAGGCGGCTATGAAGTTATTTCTTCACCTTTACCTATTTTGATTACGGTCGTAAAAGAAATAAATGAACCACGGCTTCCGACCTTAAGAGGAAGACTAAACGCCAAGAAAGCCGAAATAGCACATTGGGGTCCGGAGGATATCACCGCTGAGAAAGATAAGATAGGGATAAATGGTTCTCCTACGAAGGTCGATGAAATTTTTACGCCGGACCTATCAAAGGACGGTAAAATTTTCAACATTGAGCAGTTAGATAAAGCGGCAGAAGAAATTGTAAATAAGCAAAAAGAATTGGGGCTTATTTGATGGGCATAAGAGTAATTAAAGATAAATGCACTGGCTGCGGTATTTGCTTTAAAGTTTGTCAGTATGGCGCCATTGATATGGTAGAAGAAACCCACACACTAACAAACGGAAAAGAAGTTAAGAAATTAGCCATTATCGACCTCGGCAAATGTACTCTTTGCAGTGAATGTGTTAAACCCTGTCCCACAAGTGCTATCGAGTTAAAAGCCGAAACACACAAATTTGAAGGCAAAGATAATTATAAAGATGTTATGGTATTTGCCGAACAGCGAAGAGATGAGCTTGAGGGAGCCGCATTCGAACTTGTCGGAAAAGGAAGAGAACTGGCGGATAAACTCGGAGTAGATATTTACGCTCTTCTTCTGGGTAAAGACATAAAAGGCAAGCCTGAAAAGTTAATCGCACATGGTGCCGACAAAGTAATCGTCCTGAGCGATGATTCTTTATTTAATTTCTTACCGGAACCATACACAAATATTTTGATAGAAATGATTAAAAAGTATAAACCATCGATTTTCCTTGCACCCTCCACAACGCAAGGAAGAGCTCTTCTTTCCAGAGCAGCGGGTAAAATTTATACCGGATTAACAGCCGATTGCACCGGTCTTGATGTCGATGCGAGCGGTAATTTACTTCAGACGAGACCAGCGTTCGGAGGTTCTATTAAAGCAAGAATTCTTACCCCCAATATGAGACCTCAGATGGCTACTGTACGGCCTAAGGTCTTTAAACCACTCGATGAAGATTCAAATAGAAAGGGAGAAGTTATAGTAGAAAAAATTTCGGCAGATCTTTTGAAAAGCACAACTAAATTTGAGAAGTGGATTGAAGATACAACTTCTGCAATTTCAATAGAAGATGCCGATATAATTATTTCCGGAGGAAGGGGCCTGGGGTGCAGCGATAATTTCAAAATACTATTTGAATTGGCGGAAATTCTGGGTGGTGCAGTTGGGGCATCGAGACCAACGGTCGATGAAGGATGGATACCATATTCTCATCAGGTGGGACAAACAGGTAAAACAGTAGGACCTAAAATGTATATTGCTGTCGGTATAAGCGGCGCCATTCAGCATCTCGAGGGTATGAGGAGTTCCGATTTTATAATTGCCATAAATAAAAACCCTGATGCTCCTATATTCAAAGTTGCGGATGTTGGAATTGTGGGAGATCTTTTCGAGGTTGTACCCTTATTAAAAGAAAAACTAAAAAGAGCTATAAATGGCTGAGAAAATAAGAGGAAGTTCCATTGTTGAGGAGTTAGAGAAGGCCTATCTCGATTACTCTATGAGTGTAATTGTGGGCAGGGCTCTTCCTGATGTCCGCGATGGTTTAAAACCGGTCCATCAAAGAGTTCTCTATGCGATGAGTAAAATCGGTTTATCTTCAAGTTCTTCATATAAAAAATCGGCTACCGTAGTAGGAGAAGTCCTTGGCAAATATCACCCCCACGGAGATATGGCAGTTTATGACACGATTGTACGTATGGCGCAAGATTTTTCCTTGCGATATCCTCTGGTTGATGGTCAGGGTAATTTTGGCTCAATCGATGGTGACAACGCGGCCGCATACAGATATACGGAAGTGCGATTATCCAAAATTGCGGAATTGATGCTTCAGGACATCGATAAAAATACCGTCGATTTTGTTCCCAATTTTGATGCTTCTCTTATGGAACCAACCGTTTTACCATCAGCATTTCCCAATCTTCTTGTAAACGGTTCCAGCGGAATAGCTGTCGGAATGGCAACAAATATTCCTCCTCACCAGTTGGGAGAGGTATGTGACGGCGTTATTGCACTCATTGAAAATCCTGAACTTGGCGTTACGGATTTAACGAAATGGATTAAAGGCCCGGATTTCCCTACACGTGGTATGATAGTAGGAGATAAAGGTCTAAAAGAAGCATACGAGACGGGTTCAGGTAAGATCGAAGTACGGGCTAAATTACATTTTGAACCTGAAAGCCATGGCAGAGAAAAGATAATCATAACGGAAATACCTTATCAGATTAACAAATCGACGTTGCTTGAACAAATTGCCGAAATGATAAATAAGGGGAAAATCCAGGGTGTTTCCGATATGCGGGATGAGTCTGATCAGAGCGGAATAAGAGTAGTTCTCACATTAAAGAAAACCGCAGATTCAAAAACAGTATCTAAAAGACTTTTGAAATATACGGGTTTAAGGCGAACCTTCGGAATAATACTTCTTGCTATTGTGGACGGCGTTCCCAGGATGCTAAACCTAAAAGAAATGCTTCAACACTATATCGATCACAGAAGAGAAGTGGTTCGTAGAAGATGTGAATATGATCTTGATAAAGCCGAAAAAAGAGCTCACATTCTTGAAGGTCTTCTAAAAGCCCTTGACCATATCGATAAAATTATCGAAACTATTAAAAAATCAAAGGATAGAGAAGAAGCGCAGGCAAATCTAATTAAAGTCTTCGAATTCAGTGCAGAACAGGCAAATGCAATACTTGATATGAGATTGGCCAGGCTGACTTCTCTTGAAAAAACTAAACTGGTCGATGAGTACGAAGAAAAAATAAAGATCATAGAGAAGCTAAAAAACATACTTTCTTCTGCTAAAAGACTGGACGCGGAAATAATTAAAGAGCTTAAAGAAGTAAAAGAAAAATTTGACGATAAAAGAAGGACGGAGATATTTAAGGGACCAACCGAAGATCTTTCCGAATCGGATATTGACCTTGTTAAAGAAGAAGAAGTTGTGATTACCATTACCAAAAAAGGATACGTAAAGAGAATACCTTTATATACTTACAAACAGCAGGGACGCGGAGGTATAGGTATAATCGGCGCATCAGTTAGTGATACGGATTATGTGTCTTCTCTTCTTGTAGAATCAACTCATGACCAGATGTTGCTTTTTACGAATGAAGGAAAGTGTTATCCTCTTAAAATATACGAGATTCCGGAAGCCGGGAGAACATCCAAAGGGGTATCTCTTGCAAGGATGTTAAATCTCGGTGTAAGCGAAATACCTCAGGCTGTGATAACCTTAAGAGAGATGAGAGAAAGCGATAGCGTTATTCTCGTTACAAAGAAAGGGATAATAAAGAAAGTCAAACTTCTGGATTTTGCCAATGCGCATTCGGGAGGAATAATAGCACAGAAGATGAAAGAGGGAGATGAATTATTTGCAGCCGAGAAGGTATTAGAAGGGAATAGAATACTTATTGCTTCAAGCAATGGGCAGGTTATTAAATTCGATGAGAGTATTTTAAGGCAGATGGGAAGAACTGCTCAGGGTGTAATTGGTATGAATATTCCGGATAATGAAAGTATTGTCTCATGTGTAATAGCTGATGAGAAAATAAAAGACCTTATATTCATATCGGATGATGGGTATGGTAAAAGAGTAGCCGTTTCGGAGTTCAGAGAGACTAATCGCGGGGGTAAAGGAGTCAGGGGTATGAAAATCACAAAGGGTAGAAAACTGCAGCGGATGGTAGGGATAAGCGGAGAAGAAGAATTGATGGCGATTACAGAGGTAGGTAAGATTATAAGGCTGAATTCCGAGGGTATCAGTAGGCAGCACCGTAATACCCGGGGAGTCAGGGCTGTTTCCGTAAAAGGAGAAGATAGAGTAACGGATATTGCGATAGTAACGGAATGATGGAAATCTCTCACATAGATTTCTATTCTGGAAGTAAAGGAGACGAGTCTCCGAGAAAAATATACACCTCTTCAGGCACAATAATAGTGGACAGGATAATAGAAACAAAGTTAGAAGAGGATTTTTGTTCTAAAGAAAGGAAAAAAGTATTTATCTTTCAAAGTCAAAAAAAGGATTTTTATCAACTTAATATTTATAAGGACACTTTTGAAATTAAGCAAATAGAGATGGGATAAGAATAAAGAAATTCAGTACCACTACCACAAAAAGAAAAAATAAATAGCATAAATATTAAAAAAACAAAATTAATTTATTTGCGTAATTTTTGCATTGTTGAAATTTATCTCAGACAACCTACTTATCTATATAAAAAGTAAAAAACGGCAGAACTTATAAGTAATAAAGGAAGTTTTATAATCCATCCTGCTGTAAATTGCTTCCTAACATGGAGATTCATCGAATCCGGCGTCAATTCCTTGCTTAATTTCAAAAAGCCGGGTCTCCATTTTGTTAGTATTAGTATATCGATTATAAAAGCGTCATATAAATCCAGAAGTAGTAATAATAAAAAATTCATTAATAAAACCCAGATATATTTTATCTGACCTGCATTTCTGAAGGTAAAAAAATCGAAAGCCACAAAAAATGTAAGAATAAGTATCAACATAATTAAAAATGATAGAATTCCGGCAAAGGGCATTCTCTTCTTTAATGTACCATCTTGTTTTCTGCTTTTATATACAATACCGGTTCGAAAAACTGCTATAACTATCACATTTAATAAACCAGCTCCGATTAAAAACCAAATGGTTGTATTTATAATAATATTCATTTTGATTTAACTCTCATTAAAGTCCTTTCCTCATTCTTTTCAATCTTTCTTTATCCCTCTTTTCCAGTTTTTCTGTTGCGGGAGAAAATGCTATTGATGATATTTTCTTAATGTTCTTTTCCAGATATTTTAATGTTTTTTTCGGATATACATTGTATAATTCTTTTAATGCCCATCCAACGGCTTTTTGAACGTAATATCCTTTATCATCAAGCAATCTATTTATAAGCTTAATTATTGTATCGTACGGTAATAATACTTTTTTAGTTCTGCTGAAATACAAAAGACTTACAATCGATTGCCTTCTGTCCCATAGATTCTTCGATTTATTCCACATCTCAAGTTGTTTTAATACTTTATCCGGAATCAATTCAAGTATTTTTGTGTATATTTTAGCCAATGCGTCACAATAACCCCAATTATCTACAGTATTCTGCCAGTGTTTTATCGTTTTCCATGAACAACGCAGAAATTCTTTGTCTTTCATTTTAGATTCCAAATAAAGAAAAGCGTGTACTCCTGCCCAGGAATCGGATGAATTCTTCCAGATATATTCCCAGATTTTTAATTGTTCTTCTGGAGATTGTTTGGAAAACGAATATCCTTGCTTGAAAAGTTTCCTATGGGCAGGAGCAGTTTTGGGCGTTTTACTTACCTTTTTCTCAACTTCTTCCAAACATTTTTTCAAATAATCTTCTTTCATTGTTCAGCTAAATGCTCTAGCGGGTAAGCCACTTTCTAAAGAAATGTAAACTTCGTGCTTTTATTTTTTAACTATTTGATCCCACAGGGGATATTCTGTCGCATCTGTTACAGTGGGCTTTTCTCCATCAATTTTGAGTTCTTTGTCCTTGGGTACGAAGGAGAGACCTGCTGCCTCCCAACCTCTTCCCGTCTTTCGAACATCTGCATCCCACTTCCATTTAATTAATTTTAGAGGAACCCATTCGCTAAGTTCTTTTTTAGGTTTAAACATAAAGTATAAATCAAAAGTCATTCTAACACGGAGATACATACAATTTTCGGCAAGAATATTTGTCGGTATACCCGGCGCGTCATAAAAGCTATTGTTTCTTGCACAGGGATAGACCATATCAAGACCCTTCTCACAATTTTGATCTATGGGGGGCGTTGCTCTTAATTGACCGGCACTATCATATTCTTGTTCAAGTTGGCAATCATCAACTATCTGTACCCACTGGGTTTCTCCCGGTATATTAGATTGCGGATCGCAAATAAATAAAATCCCATCATATTGTAATCCTACAAGTACTTCTCCTTTTTTTAATTTTCCTTCATATTTGGGGTCCACTCTATTCTCCTTGGGCCATTGATTTTGTAATGCTGTATCACCTCCTCTCATAACACCAAAAGAATTACCCGCTCTACTACTATCACAGTTTACTGTATAGTCCGGCCTTTTAATAGTAAACTCAGCATCCTTGGAATACTGTCTTCCATCAACTACCGCCGTATATTTAACATTACCCTTATTACCCTTATACCAATAGAATCCGACTTCCGGCTGCTTTAAATCTTCTTCTTTCAATGGAATTACTTCTGATTTTGTTTGATTTGCAGCCACTTTAAATTGTTTGATGTAATTCTTGTTATTATTACCATCAATAATCCATTTGCCTTTCTTCGGGTCCTTTTCTTTTGGAACCACAACACCTTTGAGTTCAACCTTTTCACCAACGACTACTTCTGTAAGTTCATCATTATAATCAACATCTTCCCAGTTACCATTTACCTTCCTCATTATGTATAAAAACACTAAATCTACCTCTCCAAATGCCCATTTGATACTATAATTAACATCCCCTCCATCTTGATTTTCAGGTTCAAAGTTCGCTTGACTCATAAATGGGGGAAGGTCTGACACGGTAATCTTAAAAGGCGGCGAACCTGTTTGCGTTTTAGTTGTCCATCCGCGGCTATTGGCCATTCTACCGTCTTCGGGAATTTGAAATCTAATACCCAATTTACAAATATTAATATCCTTCTCATCCTTTTCATACGTACAATCCGATTTTCTTACTCTTCCACGCACTGTTACTTCTTCGGCTGCGGCAAAGAACTCATAATAATCGCAAAGCCCAGTATTCCCGGGAAATTTATCCATAGGTATCATACTTGCCATCTTACGTATATAAAGAGTAGCCCGGGATATCGACTCGGGGTCACCACCAAGAGAAATTGTCCCATTGTCAATATATTCTGCCACCAGAGGCGGGCAACTCCCCTTTTTATTATCCATAAGCGATTCCGCATATTCATACTGAACTATCATCATTTGGGGTTCGTATGTTAGAAAAGGAAAAAAGGATGAGATCTCCTTTGTCTTCACTTCTTTGGTATGAGACTCGTTTAGTTTCATAACACCATTGATTCTTAGGTTCATATGCCCCTTGTTTGTGGTATTACCTCTATCAATATTCCAGTCTATGTGGACTTCCGCGCTGGCTGAGAGCGCTTTTTCTGGTTCTTTTGCCTTTCCATACATTTGACTAAACGGTGCGAAAAGAAAAATCATTAAAAAAAAGAAAATACAATTTTTTTGTAAGTTAAATAATCTCCCATTTAAATATCTCATAATTTATATCCTCCTTATTTATTACTGTTAATCTTAACTCATTGACTTTTTTTGTCAACCTTAATAGTGTTATCCTCCCCACTCCCCCATTTTTTAACCACAGAGGCGGATAAAACAGTCATTAGTCTAGAGTCCAGAGTCACGAGTCGAAAAATACCATCCCCACAACAAAATAATTGAACTACCTACGAACGAGGAACAACGAACAAAAAAACAACGAATCATACAAATATCACAAATGTTTTTATTGTTCTTTCTTTCTGACTTATGACTCGGTTTATTTATATACTAATATCCTGACCGACGTTGGTGATCTTTAGTCTTTAGAATCCCCTCGAGTTTCCTTAATCGAAGCACGATTTTTAGGTCCTGACTTATTATAGTTAATTTCAAACCATTACTTTTTACATCGATGGTATTGAACACTCCTCCTATTGCTTCGCCTTTTCTTATTTTCTCTAAATTTAAAGGAGTATATTTTTTTACATTATAAATTTCCAGGTAAAACTCTTTCCTTTCTTTGTCTGAAGTTCTGGACGAGTAAGATCTAAGAAAAAATGTTTCGTTTTTTGAGTCGAAACCAAAATCCTCATCTGTAAACTCGGAATCATGCATTTTTCTGATAACCTCTTTAATATCCTCTATGCTTTTTATTTCCTTTTTCATTATTGCTAATCTTAGTGTAAAGGGGGGTAAATGTCAAGGATGAATTTCCTTTCGGGAAATTCATCAGTCATGAGTCACGAACAAAACTGACATACAACAACCAAGAGGAACAACGAATTGCACAAATAACACGAATGAAGATATTTTTTTTGTTTTTTTACTGCTATCTGCTCACTGCTCTCTACTCCCTACTTACTATCCATCTTGACAAATATATTTTCTTCCGTACAATGAATATGATAGTATACGGGAAAAGACAGAGTAGTTTATATAGGAAAATAAAAAAATCAAGGAGGTAAATATGCTAAGGTGTAGTAAGTGCGGAACAGATTATGAAGTAAGTTTGGATTTTCAAGCAAGCGGAGAAGTAAGGGTTGCAAGTTGTCGTGCGTGTCCGGTCGACAATATATACGCAGTTTGTGAGAAATGTGAAGACCTCGATAAGATTGAATCAGATTCTTGCCCCGGGTGTGGAGCCTGGAACATGTGGGAAATACGGAAAATGGTTCCAGTAGAATAGATACATTTAATCGAGATAGCTTTACTCCCAGGAAAATTTTTAACGTGTGGGATTTTAGGTGTTGTAGTTTTTTTTAACTCACAACGCATAACACACGACTCTTTTTTATTGTAAAAAACTACCAAATACCGGAGATCAGGCGGTAACGGGTCTTTTGCATGTATTCCTTACATCCTTTCAGTTCTCTCACAAGTACTTTTTCCTCATTCAATATTCTTGCCACGATAACGGGTATGATAAATATAACAGGGATCATCGCCCAATAGGAACCCAATGCCAAGGGTGGCGAACCTTTGTGTATGGTCCGCTTGTAATGACTGTCTACTCCGGTTCGACTTCTACAATGCGTGAAGCATAGGGGTTTTCTTTGATTACCAGAAAAAATATACCATAGCCAAGCAATACCAAAATATCCGAAATGACCACTACTCCCACCGGAACATGCGACCACCCAAAGCGTTTGTCAAAACCCGGGAGCAGGAAGGCGATAAGGAATGGGATGTACGAGAGTTTTATAATAAGTTTTTGCTCCGCTTCTTTTTCTTTCATTTTCATCCTGCGGGCAAGTAAATCCGGCTCATTTTTTATTAAATAAATAAATACAAAAAACATGGGGATAAAGAGGGTGGACATATACAACCAGGCTTCCCCATACGCAAATGTCCCGGCCGGAATTAAAAACATGGCTAATAGCACAAGAAAACCTGGTATGAAGCGTGCACATACCATTATTATTAATTTACCTTTCGAAAATTTCTTATTTAAATTTCCCATATTGTTAATCGTAGTGAAAAAAAGAGAAATTGTCAAGTAATTTTCGCCACGAAGACACAAAGGCACATAAAACAGTCATGAGTCCTGAGTCAAAACTAAATCCTATATCCTAAATCCAAAATCCTAAATCTGAACCACGAAGAACACAAATATTTTAAATCGTTGGTCTGTTGGTGCGTTGGTCGGTTGGACTGTTTTTTACACACCAACACACAAACCCTCTAACACACTAACTTTATTTATTTTTTTGACTAATGACTGGTGACTGAAGACTAGAGACTATATCCCTCTTTTCATACGCCAAGGTCAGATTCTATTGATACATCATCAAAAGTGTCAAATGATTCGGCGTTCAAGATTTTCAGTGCTTTAGTTGCATCTTCCTTTCTTACCTGAAGTCTTATCTCTGAAGTTCCGATAAAGTGATTATGCGACGATTTGGCAAGCATTCCATCGGGCAGAAAACATTCTATACCTTCTGATTCGATTCTGGACGCTACCCAATACGCGTCCAGAATTCGGTTATATCTACCAATTGTTATAAATTCCTTTTCCATAATTCAATCCTTTGAAGTTAATACACAAAAACACCGATTTTATTCAGAAAAGAATACCTATCTTAATTTTATTATCTTCTCCGGTTCAAAACCTTTTACATTCACAAAATAAATCCCGGGGGACAAATCGGCTCCAACCGTAACAGGGAAAGAATTGTAAATCATCCTTTTTTCAATCACTCTACCACTTATATCATACACGTTGAGAGCCGCCGGCAATTCTACCCCTCCCACCTGAACTTCGGCAGTTCCCATGAAGATATTTTGAGTGATTTTCAAAACCTTTTTTCCATTCTTTTCTTCTTCATCAATCCCTGCTAAAAGCAGATTTTCGTATATCTGTAACCCTAAACCATATTCTGCCACGAATACATAACCACCGGAGACCGCTACTCCATACCTATCCCCAAGATCGTAAGGCCGGTAATATCCCACCTCTCTGGGGTTTGAAGGGTTAGAGATATCAGCTACCCGGAAGCCGCTACTATACCAAGCTGCCGCGTATGCATAACCATCGGAGACCGCTACGTCATATGTTGTTAGCCACCAGGATACCGTGGATTGAAAGATAGAGCTTATTTCAAAAGGATTTGAGGGATCGGAGATATCAATCACGCGAACACCGGAATCTGCAGCCGCAACGTATGCATAACCATCGGAGACCGCCACACCCAATGCATAGTCGGGTGTATCGTAATACCCCACCTCCTCGGGACTTGTGGGATCCGATATATCGATCACGCGGAGACCGTGATTATAATCCGCTATGTATGCATAACCATCGGAAACTGCTACGCCCCTTGCACGACCGGGTGTATCGAAAGAACCCACCTCCTCGGGGGTTGAAACATCGGAGATATCAATCACGCGAAGACCGGCATTATAATCTGCCACGTATGCATAACCACCGGAAATCTCTACGCCCAATGTAAAACCTGGTGTACTGCAGGAGCTAACCTCTACAGGATTTGAGGGTGAGGAAATGTCTACTATCCGGAGGCCATCAAACACAGCCGCCACGTAAGCATAACTGCCGGAAACTGCTGCACCATATGTGTATTCCGGTATTCCGTATAACCCTATCTCTTCGGGGTTTGAAAGATCGGAGACGTCTATTACCCGTAGGCCATCATAAACATCTACAACATATGCATAACTTCCGGAGACCACTACGTCCCGTGCGATCTTGGGCGTACTATAAGGAGTACCCACTTTCTCAGGATTTAATGGATCGGAGATATTGAACACGTAGAAACCGGAATCTGAATCTGCTACGTATGCATAACTCCCGGTAACTGCTATGTCATATAAATAGCCGAGTGTATTGTCATAAGCAACTTCCTCGGGGTGTTTGGGATCGGAGATATCAATCACGCGAAGACCGTCATTCATAGCGAACACGTATGCATAATTTCCGGAGATTTCTACTAGATATGCTCCGGTTGTATCGGTATCGTAAAAACCGACCTCCTCGAGGTGTTCGGGATCGGATATATCAATTACACGGAGACCGGAAATTCCATCTGCCACGTATGCGTAATTTCCGGAAACCTCTACATCCCTTGTAGAACCGGGCGTCTCGTATGAAATCTCCTCCTCGGGGCTTGTGGGATCGGAGATATCAATCACGCAGAGACCGGCACTACTAGCTGCAACGTATGCATAATTCCCGGAGACCGTTACGGCAACTACATAACCTGGATCACAAAAACTAACTTCCTCGGGATTTTCGGGATCGGAGACATCAATCACGCGGAGACCGGCATTCTCTTTCGCCAGGTATGCATAACCTCCGGAGACCGCTACGTCAGTTGCACTTCCCCAGGTTTCATCACTCCAGGAACCCAACTTCTCCGGATTCAGTGAGTCTGCCACATTCCATATTTCAAGACCTGCCTCTCCTGCCGCGATGTATAGTCTCTTAGTGGACTCTTCATAAAACAACCCATCTACGACATACCTTGTGTGAATTTTTTCGGATAACTTAACGGGACTTGAAGGATCAGTGATATCAAGTATATAAACTCCACCTCCTGAACCGTAGAATGCCAGATCTCTTGCTGAGTCAACCGCTACTGCATATGCAGGACCAAAGGGCCAGTTGCCCACCAGTTTAACATTTAACGAATCGAAGCTTCTACTCGATAATCTTTCAGGAAACAACTCCCGGACATCTCTACGTTCCAATTCATAAGGAAAAAGAACTCTCAGGGAATTTTCTTTGGATAGAAGCGCCTCTTCACTCATCTGAATATTCCCCTGCTCACCCTGGGAAACAGAAGTATCCGCATTATAAACTCCTATTCCGCCTGACAGGGAAATCACGAGCAAAAATAACAAACTATTCATAAAAATCTCCTTATTCCCGGTTACAGAATTATAATCCTGCCGGATTGTTTAACCTCTGAATTTTCCAATCTTATGATATATACTCCGCTTTCTATCTTCCCTATCGGCAATGAAAGTTCATTGCAACCCGGCTCCATCACTCCTCTGAAAATGGTCTTTTTAACTCTTCCGGCAGCATCATAAAGCTTAATAGTCGTAAAGAGCTTTGTTTTTAAAGTACACTCAATGTTTATATTACGAGACGGCAAACTGATTACAGGAGATATATTAAAATCACTATTAACCGATACCTCTCTTATCCCTGAATTACGCTCAACCGGCAGGGGCGTGAGGAAAGGATCTCCCAAAAGCGTCATTCCGTAGAACCAGTCAATGTCATTATAATAGTCGGGTCCGCCCTCCAGCTCCGCAGCAAACCAATCTTTAAATGCTTCTCCGATGGTTTTTCCTTCGGAAAGCGGTTCGTAAAAATCAATGAAATGCCACATACTACCTGTCTTGGCAGAGCCTACCGCACCCACTCCATAAGTCTGGTTAAAAATCGAGGCCCCACCGCCGTATCCTCCCTCTGTATACCTTGCAAAGGAACAGCAATAGAAATTGTAGAAATTCGCAGGAGGATCCTGAGTTATGTACTCACTTGAATAATAGTAATCCATCCGACTCTTATCATCATAATAGAACCCATGTCCACTCGGCCAGGAATGAGCGCATAAGTGAACCCAGGCTCTTAAAGAATCAAGCTTTATCCTGTAATCACTCGCTCTGGTGGAGTCGGGATGCGATATAACAAGGGTGTCATTATATGCAATTGCAATTTCTGGTGCAATCTCTATGGGTACAAAGTACTCCCAATCATCATCTACGTATACAAGGGCTTTTTCGGGTAGACTAATACTTCCTTCTCTGTAGAGATTATCTTTAAAGAAATAATTCTGCAGTAGAAGCGTATCATCACCAAGTCCCGTTGGCGTCAACCTGCCTATATAAATCTCCGGAGTAATATTTCCCCTGTGAGTATCATATATATTATCCTGACCCGGAACTATAGTATCGATGATGTAATCCAATTTAAAATACACAAGGGTATCAAGCCATTCACCATCAAGATCCATATAGAAGAGATCTATTGGCCATTCTTCATATTCCCAGTTTTCTTCATATTGAAACCAGGCAACGGGCAAATCCCCAACAAACAGAGCGCCCTCAATGGAATCATCTACGTATAAATCCTGAAGAAAGGCCCGTAAATTTTCAGGGGTCCCACCAGAAATTTCATAACTTAGAACCGAGTATCCGTCAGAAATAAGATTATCGGATAATTGACTTATCTCATCCTGCAGAGAAGTAGCGATACTCTGTTCGGTTAAAATTGCGACTGTTTTTTCCGCACGTGTTTTCCCGGCTTCCATACGCGGGGAAACCGATAAAGAACTATACGGATGAGAAGAAACCCATTCTTTGAATGTACCCGGCCCTGAACCGGGAGGACCAACCCATTTAAGTCTCGTAGCAACTCTTTGCTGAGCCCCCATCAATGTAAATGTAAAAAAGATAAAAATACTTATTAGAAAGTTATTCTTTACTTTCATAAAACCCCCTTTTTCTTATTTTAATTATTTTTTATGCCATCCATGACGAGCATTCAACAAAGTACTCTGTTATGTAAAGCATATTAATCATTTTTTTCAGTTTGTCAAGGGGTTAATTTGCTGCGAAGATAAAAAGGAAAAAACAATTGGACCACAAAGATCACAAAGATACTTCGTTATCAGCTGACGGCTATCGGCTTTCCGCGAAAAAATTTTAAAAAAATAAAAAAGGAAGGGTATTAGGTGTAAAGCTGTCAGCAGTAAGCTGAGAGCCCTTCTTGACACACGACTTGGTTTTGGTATGAGATTCTGTTATGGAAAAAATTCACGATTCAATACCTGACCCCTCTACCCATACGATTTCCTCCTTTTTGCTTTAAGTTATAGTTACTCCTTCTTCATCCTTCTGCCATGTAAGTAGCGAAAAATAAATAATCAGACCACCCTGCGTAATAGGAAATATCGGGTACCACCAGATTCCATTTAAATGCGGCACCCCCATTACTCCGTGAACCAAGAACGGCTGAAATATCATCCAGCCAGCCCCAATAATTCCTAAAATAAGACCCCACCTAAACCTGCAAAAAACGCCGACCATTCCGGCTATAAGTAAACCGGTAAAAAACATTAGCCCCACTTTGGGAAATATACGAGTCATCTGTAAAACATGGGGTATTTCCCGAACACCTTTATGCACCAGTTGAATAAACATCAAGGCAAAGACCGCCTTAACATAAATTACAGGTACTGATAGTTTGTTTGAATTTTTCATATCATTCCTCCTTTTTCGATTTTTTACACTAAATATAATTCAGCTATCGCTCTAATCGCTTCTTCATTCCAATCAAAATCGAAATCAACACGATCTGAAATATAGCAAAAATTTCAAATGTTGCGTAAGCCGGTATTCTCTGGCTTAAAAATTTTTCCGCCCCCAATCTATTAACCATAATTATTGGAGATGAGATAACAACAAAAATAGGCACAAGAAGAGGCACCAAGCACATAAAAGCCTTCTTACTTTTATAGACTAACGATAAAAGCGCCAATGATAAAATCCCTGTGACGACCTCAAAAACAATAGCTCTTGCAGCACAAACAAGGTCAAAAGTCAAGTAAGCCCAGAAGACAACCGGCGCAAGAACGACAGATACAAGATAAGATACGTATATTTTTTTCATATAATCTCCTTTTTAGTATATGCTTAAAAACCTATATATATAAGAAAAAAATTTTCGCTCCTTTAGTAAAAGGGTCAAGTTTCATTATCCGGGTATTTGCTTTTTTTAAATGCGTTTTCAATAAGTTCGTCTATTTGTTTTTTATAGCTTTTTAGGGTTTTGGCATCTACGAAATAATGTACGTGAAAACCCATTCTCTTTGAGTCGAGAATTCCGGCGTCCTTCAAGATTTTCAAATGCTGAGATACCGCAGGTTGAGAAATGCCAAGCCTCTTGGCCATAGCTCCAACGCAAAAATATCCTCCTTCGGATGCCAAAATCTTGATTATTTTTAGCCTTGTCGGCTCCCCTAACGCTTTAAAAACTTTTGCCATTCTCTTCACTTCTTCTTTCATTTTTTACCCTTAATTTATATAAGTAAATTATTATATTCTTATAAATATTATAATAATATTCTCGAAAAAGTCAAGGGGGCTTATTTTTTATATCTTAGGTTTTGGGAATTGGTAAATCCTAAAAAGAAGACCTGTACTCTCAGGCTTAGTATTAAATTCAATTGGAGGCGAAAGGGATTATTGGGTAATCATCCATTGACATTTGTTGCAGGTGGTCTAAATTATACTAACCGATTTCTATACTATGGAGGTGTGCATGAAATTTAAAAGAAATATTTTTCTGGTTTGTTTAATAGTTATCCTTTGTTTAAGTCAAATAAATGCGCAAATATCCTCGGACTGCAAATACCCGGAAGCATCAAATCGCCAATTGACGTCTGAAGACATGACAAGAAAATCTTTATGGGAATTAAAAATCATGCGTAACGAGATATTTGCCAGGCATGGTTATAAATTTAAGTCAGAGGAAATGCGAAAATATTTTGATAGACAAAAATGGTATGAGCCTAAATATGAAGATATAACATCAAAATTAACCGAGATTGAAAATGCCAATATAAAGATGATAAAACAATATGAGGATAATTTGCAGAAGAGTAAACCATCGCCTAAAATAAGTGAATTAATAGAAAAACAAAAACGTGAAGTTGTATTTAAAACGGCGTGGGGCTCAGGGTCGGACGAGTTAGGACGAATTATTCCGGAAGAAGCCAGCCCCGAAGCTCCAATGAGTTTTGTTATCGATAGTTCAGGTAATATCTTCGTTCTCGACCAGCTCAATAAACGTGTTCAGGTTTATGACAAAACCGGCAAGCATACCAAAACAATACCTATTCCGGCCGTAACGTTTTCGGATATAGCCATCGGAGAATCGGGAAATTTATTTCTTCTTGACCGGTTTGTATACAAAACCGTAGTTCTCATAGATGACAAAGGCAATATATTGAAGAAGGTAAAATTGATTGGCAAAGGGATTACGGAAACCGGAAGTGTAACGGAAATATACAGCCGCGAGGATGGTTTATGGGTTACAAATGAAAATTCCATGGTGAGGATATGCGATGCATCCGGGGAACAATATAAAGACAGGCAGATAGCGCCGGGAAAATTCTCCAGAGAAGACAAATATCTTA
>Ga0307437_1000310_pt1 | contig 40631 bp, 31 predicted proteins | sample SalMarWE160390MG_FD_202146 | JGI IMG/M metagenome (GOLD analysis project Ga0307437, IMG submission 202146) | Salt marsh sediment microbial communities from the Plum Island Ecosystem LTER, Massachusetts, United States - WE1603-90 | ecosystem: Environmental > Aquatic > Marine > Intertidal zone >...
TCAATTACCGGCAAATTTATCTTGTCCATAACTATCTCCTTTAGAATGTGGTTAATGAAACAAAAACTATATTGCCTACATTCTACAGATTACCTATTTTGAGCGCCAGAAAAATTTGTCACACCCGTGCCTATTTAGCCCCCGCCCCGCGTGGTGGGGGTAACTTCTGTCCCTTTTTACCAACCCCAAAGGGCGTTGGGGGATCAATTAAAAAACCGCCCTGGCACCGCCAGGGCCTCCGCCTCGCTTAGCCCCGGGTTCCACCCGGGGTCCTCCCCCCAAACATCCAGCGACCATCAAATCCTTTGTTCGTATTTCTATGAATCGTGCCCCTTCACATACCGAATCCGCTCTTCCAAAGACGCCTCATCAAAGCAAAACCGCTTATCATACCCCCGAGTCCAAACCTTCCCCTCCAATCCCTTCTCTCTCAAGGCCACCGTACTTACATTCTTATATCTTCGAACGGTCTCTTCAATAGGCCTCCCATCATACCCGACCACAATATGCACATGATTCGAACACACGGCTATTGCAAGGATACTCTGCCCTATTCTATTCTTCGCGCTTTGCCCAAAATCGTCCGCTCTACGACCGCCTTATTCTCTTTGCCAAGCCTGACCGGTCTTTGGGCCAACCGCCCTCGATTGGCGTCATGCAACGCCTTGTCCTCTCCCAATACTTGTCCGTCCCTTACGTAACCTCGCCTGTCACCTTGCAACCACGTCCCATACGTAGTCCAGGTCACCATATAACCAACCGTCTTCTCCATCCCAAGCGTCCCTCATACTCACCCATCCTTCACCTCATCTAACGCCACGATTCATCGCGGCGCCTGTTTAGCCCCCTAACCCCGAAGGGCGTTGGGGGGTCCCTCCCGAAAGCGCCATACGTCAACATATACCCAGCCATTCTCGCCATAATCAAAACAAAAAAAACTCGCTCCTATATCATATCATCGGCCTACCAATAATTGCAACAATCAACGCTCAATAAATAAAGGTTTTTCCCTTGCAAAACAAACGTATTGTTTTTAGAGTATCGTAGGTCGAACGAGATGTATATCGTTTGTAAAAAATGTCGATATTTTCTGAGATTTTTTGTTTACAAAATGCCTATTGTTTATCGTTTATAAGTCTCTATTTCTTCGATTATGATATTTGTTGGAGCGATAATATGATTTAGTGAAGGGTTACTATTATGGGGCAGGCCATAAATATATTTATAGCCATTTTACTCTACGCAGCGACTATTTTAGTCTTGATAGCGACTGTCTTTGCTGCATATGCCGCCATTAAATCATACTTCGTAAGTCATTCGGTCTTATATTACCAACTTATGGCGAGATATTCATCAAGTGAAATGGGTAAAGCTCTGGAAATTATGTGGGAGTTGTACCATACCCGAGAACAAGACCCAGAAAAAACTGCATTCATTCAAATATTAAAACAGTACCGGGACTGCTTCGATAAAAAAGATTTTAAGAATACACCACTTAAAGTCTCAAAGACAATATCAACAGATAAGAGTAGCAGTAAATATGTTGCGTTCTTTGGTTATTCTTATGAAGAAACCAATAAAGCAAGACGCCAATTATCGCATTTCTTCACTACAGCACATGAAATGTTTACGGAGATTAAGGTTTTGAATAAAGCTTGTTTTGAGAAAATCTGTAAAGTAGAAAGTTTTGAGCTTCTATACTATGTTGTCGAGTGGTTTGAGTTAGCTAATAATCCCAAACGTAAACGTGAAGAATATACTAAGCTGCTTCACGAATCGGGTCTGCCCAAAGATAAGATTGATGAGTTAGAGAAAGCGAGACCTCCTGAAACTTGGGACGAAGTAAAAAAAATGAAGACATGCTGATTAGAGCAATAAAAATCAAACAGCACACCTAATCCCTTTATATCTCACCACGAAAAACACATGAGAACATGGCTCAAATCGAAGAACTCAGGCGAACCAAAAAATTGCACTTTAGGCCGTTTTTTCGTTGGTTAAATTCGTATAAACCTGTGCCAGCGAAAGCGGGTATCCGTGCTAATCCGCCTCTAATAAGAACCGTTCTTAGCCAGCTTCTGAAAAATGCCGCGGGTGGCAGCCACTGAGCGAACGCAGTGAGCGAAGTGGATGGTAGTTCTCAGAATATTCATAATCCAGCATCTAACTTTATCTCATTTTAGGCACTTTAATTTACTTTATCTCACTCTTTATCAATTAACCAATACCGTCTTGCGTCCTGAGTCTTATTGACAGTTAAAACAGGTAAAACGTCTGCAAATTTTCGATCAATTTCGCTGATACCTCAGAACAAAAATCAAATTTTTCGAAAATTTTTTAACTTACTTTCTCAAATTGAGTTACGAGAATCACGAATCAATATTCGAGGACTTTTTTCGCATCAAAAGTGCAGATAGCTCTAATTATAGAGGGAGTGTTTTTTTACTCCCTTAGTTTACCCCCGGTGTGTGCTTACTTGCTTTTCTGCCGGGGGCTATTTTTTCGCCTCCGGCAAAAAGATGTCAAACTCTAAGCTTGTCCGCGAATGTCGTAGTCGGGGATCCAGATTATAGTTTAACTATTTAACCATATTATCCATATTATCTAAATTAACCATTTAACCGCTAACAATGTACCACGAAATACGAGATATTCTTCACGCTTCACGCAATACGCGATACGCAATACGCAATACGAGCATCTGCCCTCTACATCTGTCGAGAGTCCTCTACAAATCGACCCTTTTTATGCAAAACAAACCCAAAGTCAAGAACTACCAAATCAATGTAAGCTCTTTTATAACAAGTAAATATGTGAAAGTGGACAATTGGTGAAATCGGAAAAACAAACCCAATTCAAAGCCTGTCCTGAATCAGCCGAAGCCCTGAGCGCATTGAGTTTATCCTGAGTGTAATCGAAGGGAAGGGGTAGTCGAATGGGCCAATTTCTTCAAATGCCCAAAATAAATACGTATTAGTGTATTTTGTCGGACATTTAGATTTTGCTTTGAATTGCTTTGACCAGCGGTTCAAACTGTGGTGGTAAAGATTGCAGAAAAGCATTCAGTTCAGTTTTACTTGATGTGAGCGTGATTTTGGCTCCCTTGTTGAGAAGATAATTTATTCTGTCAAGAGCATGCGCGACCCGCCAATTCCATTCTACAGCCCAGGCCTTTTGTGCAACGTCAATCCAGCATCTTATGGCATTAGTTAGCTGACCTTTGTCCATGTGCTGCTCGGCCTGGAGCGCCGAGATGTCCATCTGAAGCATGAGTCTGCTTCCCATTAAAAGCTTCGTACGCTCGTCAATGGGTTTTATTGCTTCAGAGGTTATTGATTCCGCAATGTTTCTGATTGATTGTTCGAGCGATTTGGTTTTCAACTGTAAGCTGTCAGATGATTCGAGGTCAGAATATCGGGATTCGATTTCCGATTTTATTTTTGCGATTTCGCTCTTAATTATGCAGATTAGAAGGAATTTGTCTTTTTCATACTGTCGATGAGTGAAATAACCAATCAGGCCAAGAACGGCGACGAGAAACAGCGGAGCAAATCCAATCGCCCGGCGAATCGTGTTTAAGATGTCCCGATTTTGTTCTTCGAGTGGACGCTGGAGAGTTTCTTGCCGAGCGATTTGTACACGAAGATTAGCAATTGGTCGGTGGTCTTCATCGACGATTTGTATGGACGCCCGGCTATTTGGTGAATCCTTTGATACGGTTGACGAATCGGACGCATAGACGTTACAAATCAGGCAGTTCGCCAAACAAAGAATAACAATTACCATTAGCGTGTATTTCAGGCTCATTACGAAACCCTCTTCCATTGCCAGTCTTGCTCAAAGCTGATAAACACCTGATGACAAAATCTCCGGTTCATTTCTTTCCATACCATTAAATGATAGCACATAAACAGGCCTTATACAAGCACAATTTGCAATCTATACACAACCAGGCAAAATAGTATACGTATAAGTCACGTATCACGGTAAACTTACACAACAAAAACGGTCAGCAGAGAAATACTTCAGAAGTTTTCCATCTATACGTTAGCGCCGGCAGGTCAAGGGGCCGGTTGTTTCATGTTTTCCGGGTGAGGCGAGCAGAAGCAAGATAAATTTAACCACCACCCAGATATGGAACGACCGGCCTGCTCCGGTATAGCTTTCTGCTTCGGCCTCGCTACGGCCTCGGCCTTCCGGGCTGCGGCGGGCTCCGCCCCGACAAGCGCCGAGACGAGCGAAGCACTTCGCAGAGACGAGTCGCCGAGCCGAGTTGGCAAGTCGCCACTTTAGGAATCTGCCTCGAGCCATATTGGGCTTGACCAGGCTAAGCTGCCATTGCTTTGTACCACCCGGACATAATAACAATCAGTTTTTTCTGTACGCCGCTTGTCCGTGAATTCGAATTCAGTTCGATAGTTTTCGGAAAAGACAATCCTGTGCAACAGCATAGATTCTGAGGTAAAAGGCCCGGTGAATTCAGTATCACTGGATTCTGCTAACTGTTCTAAGGATTTTGTAATGGCCATTTGAGTAGGCTGAATTAGCGTAGTTGTTAACTTTGTTTTTGGTGAACCCTGAATTTCCAAGATTATGCTATTGGTTGCCTTTTCTTCATAAGCCTGCATACGCGAGGTGTATGAAATAACATCACAACTTCTATCATTTAAAGTCGTGATTCTATTACGCCGTTCTTCGTCAAAAGGTCCAGATTGAAAACAGGGAGTGGCGGAAATGATTTTTCCATCATTGACGATAACTGTGAATTTCCAGTCGCAAATGCGAGCCATGTTTAAATCTCCCCACGGCCCCCAGCCGAATTCGATGCGGCAAAGAATTGGCTTTTCCCAACTGGATGGCCGAATTGCGCGATCGACAGGATGAGCACGATATATCACTTCGTTATTGCGAAGTACTTCGAGGCGGTCGACGACGTCTTTACCTTTGGCCTTTACATGGATTTTACGAGCAAATGTTGCGGGAATTGTTTCACCCATCCAGTGCCCATTAAGGCGAAAGTCCAATTCAATTCGGTCGCCGCTGACGCCATAAGTCCGTCGCGCTTTAAGAGCTTCCAGAATAGACTTACGGGTGAGTGTGTCGGCATACGCGGCAACCAGCCCCTCGCCGTAAGCACCAGGGTATCCAAGATGGTCATCAGTGCTTGCCACCACCCCAACCCGGACCCCTTTCCGCCACAACCATTGCAGTGTGTTCTGAGTGCAGCGACCACCCATGCTGTGACGAATGTAGCGATAAGGGCCACGATCGGATTCAGCATTGCCATGCTCAGAAAAGATTTCCACCACCGGCGAAACTTCGGGGTCTAATACACTCCAATTTTGCCCCCGCCATCCCCGCTTATAGGAGGGATGATGAGGGATTAAAATGGCGCCCCGGTCACGGGCAAATTTTTGAAACTCTTTGATGTTTTTTGTGTAAACAAGCTCCGATTCTGAGCCGGGAAAAATAATACAGACATCGCCATATGAACTGGAGTGCCATTCATACCCAATAAATGATACAAATTCACCCGGTTCATAGTATTCATTGGCAAACCGTTTAACTTTTTCCCAATTATTCTTCATCACCTCAAAACCTCGCACCCATTTCAGATGTTTGTTTTCCGGCATCGTGGGCATATCGTGCCATTGAGAGTGTCCGGTGAAGCAAAAAAAGTCAAGATGACTGCGGGCAATATCATAAGAACGTTCCAAAGACCCTTTGGCATAGCCAACGGCATTATGGCTGTGAATGTCACCCCAATAGAGATTTTTCTTAGACGATTGGGATTGCCGAACACCAGAAGCAGATTGAATGATTGGAGCAGCTTCGGCATGGACACCCAAAGCTATCCCAGCGCCTACCGCAGTTGAACTTTTTAAGAGACTTCGCCTCGTTATCTGGTCTTTATTAAACATTACTGAACCTTCCGAATTATGAATATTTGTTCTATCGAATCCATATTATACTACAAATTCAATAGCTGCATTAAGCTCAAAAGATTACTTATTCATAGTTTTAATTCTATTCGGTAGTACATCTTGTCATAGGGCAATGGGAGCTACACTAATTCTTGACACTAAGCTACATCAGTAGTGCTATGATTGCAATCACCACCAGAAGCTCTATTAACGTAAATCCCGCCCCATTAGAGAGCTGTTTTCTCACGGGGCAAGTTAGAAAACTCCGGTGTCGTTTCCGGACGTCTGTTTGGCTTCCCGCGAAGCGGGGTCCCTTCCCCGTGTCTTTCGGGCAATCTTCCACCTTTTCGATCGGGAATATTAATTTCTAACGGGGTAAACCCTGTTAAAACTCTTCCGTTTGTCCGTGTAGCAATCATAACTTCTAAAGGCGGAAACACCTTTCGTTCGTCCATATTGCACTTTTTCCTTCTTCTGAGATTACGCTGCTCGTGGACTTTCTTCTGCAAAACGCTTTTATGGCTTTACAAATAGTAACATTACAGATTTTTGTATAATTCTATCAAAAAAACATGCGCTATTCAAGAGATTTTGCTTGACTGGAAAGTAGATAATTTGGTATAGATAACATTAGTGAAGCTTGTGCCTGCACAGCCGGGCATCCGTGGCTTTGAGGTCATCCAGCGGGCGCAATTCTTATAATTTTTCGATAGAGGAGGAGTTATTATGTATTATGCGAGGCTAAGAGTTTCAAGTCAGGACTTTGAGCTTCGCAAGTGGAGGTTTTCACATTTCAATAAAAAATTCATATCCCGCCTCTGCGGGAACGAGTGTTTTGGTGTGTGGCCGAAACGTAAATAGTTATTTTCAACTCTTTTTTAAAGGAGGACTATCATGTCTAAAAAATTGATTTGTTTGGTTTCTTTTGTTTTGGTTCTTGACCTGACGAGTAACGCCTTTGCTCAGCCAGCTGACGGTCAGATCCAGCAGACGTCGGTTGCACCGGTTATCGATGGCTTGGAAGAGGACATCTGGTGGGGGGTGCTGGCGTATCCCATCGACCAGGTTGTTGTAGGTAGCGCTACTTCCATCCAGAATGAACTGGATTTTTCAGCAACATGGAAGGCGCTGTGGGATTCAACAAGGATTTACTTTCTGGTAGATGTCACCGACGACATTCTTATATTTGACTCCCCCGGATCAGGGGCGTGGCCTAACATGCACTATGACGACTCTGTCGAAGTTCACTTAGATGCTGACAATAGCAAAGGTACTACCTATGCAACTGACGATTTTCAGTATGGCTTCCGTTGGGACGATCCTGATACTATTGGTACCGGAGGCAATTCGAATACTGACACTACGGGTGTCGAATTTGTGATTGTAGGCAAGACAAACCCGAAAGGTTATATCTGTGAGATATCGATTCCGTGGTCAACGCTGGGTACTACCCCGGGCTTAGGCGACTTTATCGGCGCCAACGTTGCGGTCAATGACGACGATGAAGGAGGTGATCTGGAATTTCAGCTAACCTGGCTGGTAACCTCAGGTGACCAGTGGATGAATCCCAGCTTGTTTCCGACTATGGAGCTTATTACTGCTTTGGCGCGCGGCAAGAGTTGGAATCCTAACCCAACTGATGGTTCCATGCATGTGGATACATGGGTGAACCTTAGCTGGTCACCGGGATTTTATGCGGTCTCGCACGATGTATATTTTGGCGACAATTTTGATGATGTAAATGACGGCGCTGCCGAAGCATTCGTGGGCAATCAGGTCGCGACATTTCTTGTTGTCGGTTTCCCTGGATTTCCTTTTCCGGATGGTCTTGTTCCAGGCACAACTTACTATTGGCGAATCGATGAGGTCAATGATACTGAGCCGAACAGTCCGTGGAAAGGTAATGTCTGGAGCTTCTCAATTCCACCCAAGACCGCCTATGCGCCTGACCCGGCTGATAGTGCCGAGTCTGAAGACCTCGATGTGGAGCTTAGCTGGACGCCAGGTTTCGGTGCAAAATTGCACACCGTGTATTTAGGTGACAATTTTGACGATGTAAAAAACGCCGTTGGAGGACTTACCCAGGGAGTTTCAACCTATACTCCTTCCGACCCTCTTAAAATGGCTAAGACCTACTACTGGCGGGTCGATGAGTTTGACGCCATCGACACGTATAAAGGCAACGTCTGGAGCTTTACTACCCAGGGCGCCGTTGGGAACCCGAACCCGGCTAATGGCGCTGTGGATGTAAAGCAGACATCAATTCTCACTTGGTCGCCGAGTGTCTTTGCTGCTTCGCACCAGTTATACTTTGGCAATGATAAAGGTGCCGTGAAAAATGCCGATACCGGCTCACCGGAGTATAAATGCACCAGGGACCTTGGTGCTGAGAGCTATGACCCCGGAAAACTCCTGTGGGATACCACCTACTACTGGCGTGTTGATGAGGTCGATAACGCCAATCCAGATAGTCCGTGGGTAGGCAACCTCTGGAGCTTCACGACCGCCAACTTCCTTGTCGTGGACGATTTTGAGTCCTACAATGACCTTGACCCTGGTGACGCCGAGAGCAACAGGATATTTAACGCGTGGTTGGACGGATACGACGACCCGACAAACGGTTCTTTGGTTGGTTATGATAATCCTCCGTTCGCAGAGCAAACTATCGTTCACGGAGGCAGCCAATCGATGCCGCTCTTCTACGACAATAGCGTTGGTTACTCTGAGGCGACTTTGACGTTGACTTACCCGCGTGACTGGACCGAAAAAGGTGTAAGCATATTAACGATTTGGTTCAGGGGTGATTCGGACAACGCTGCCGAGACCTTGTATGTTGCCCTTAATGGCAGTGCGGTGGTCAATCACGATAATCCGAATGCAGCGCAGTTAACTACCTGGACGGAGTGGACTATCGACCTGCAAGCCTTTGCCGACCAGGGCGTGAACCTGGCCAATGTCAATACGATTTCCCTTGGTCTTGGTAACAGGAAGAATCCCGTTGCCGGCGGTTCAGGTACGATGTATTTCGATGATATTCGTTTGTATCCACCGCCGCCAGAGCCGGAACCGGCACCTTAAGCTTGGAATCAGCGACCGCCGGTAGAGCTGGTGGTCGCTGATTTACTTTTCACTCGTACTCGAGCAACACAATTTCGTAGTGCTTGAGCGTAGGAACCGTCATGGAGATGCAATCCTTGCGATTGGATACTCTCACCTTCCTCCCGTTAGTTAGCAAACGTACGGCCTTGATTGGTTTAACGGGCGTGATGCTTATCCGGATGTCGTCAACGGGGATGGGGGCATGCAGGGCATTATTGAGTTGTCCCGAATGATTAAACAGGCCGACCCACTCAAACGTGCCATCCCGTGAGGTTCGGTGAGTCACCTCCACAAGCGGTGACGTCTTGACCTCCAACCGGCGCTCAAGGTCGTCCAATCGGATGACTTCAGCCGGTTCCAGCCCCCCATACATAATACCCGCAGTGTCGGCGCCGATAATCCAGTAGGTTGTTCGACCAGCTTTGGTACTGGTGCGAATACTGTAGCCCTCGCTTCTTAATGTCCCCGGAGGGCTTGCTCTTTCCGACAGCATCCGGCGTGTGACATCCGCATCTGAACGCAGCAAAAGAACGATGCGCATACCATCAGTAACCTGGTCCAGTTGTGTCAGACGGGACTGTCTTACACTATGTCCTTTTACCCGCAACGCCGTTTGAACGTCTTTAGAGGCAAACACGGCCTGAGGGCTCTTGTCATCAAACAAAAGGGTAATCGATGCAGCCCGCAGTTCAGAAACTGCAAAAGAGAAAAGGAACAGGACCGCAACGATTCTTCTTCCAATTCCGCCAGAGACATTCAGGCATTCCATATTCATAAATTCTCCTTTCTGCATAAACGATTGTGTAGGGTAAATCTATTGTAGAAGCTATGTATATGATTTACAATGGGCGTAAGTATTTTTTTGCCCAACGGGACTGTGGGGCGCTGGGAAAGGTAACCTTGACTATCAAATAAATGGGAAATACAACTTAACTTAAGGAATGGTCTATGTCTGCTTCAGTATTAATGATTATTGCAATCGTTTCCTTGTTTATTGGTTATATGCTATATGGCCGATTCATAACGCGGAAATATGGCCTGGACCCTAACCGCAAGACTCCAGCCCATACAAAACGTGATGATGTGGATTATGTTCCAACCAAGGCGCCCGTTCTTATGGGGCACCATTTTGCCTCCATTGCAGGGGCCGCTCCTATTATTGGCCCGGTTATCGCAGCGGTGTTTGGATGGATTCCCGTGCTTTTATGGATTCTAATCGGCAGTATATTTTTAGGCGGTGCTCATGACCTTTCCGCCCTGGTGGCATCTATCCGGCATGGCAGAAAGACTATTGGAGGAGTGATTGAAGAGCATGTAGGTAAGGCAGGCAAACGCCTGTTTCTGGCCTTTGCATGGTTCCTAGTCGTCTTGCTGATAGCCGTATTCGCACACGCAGTGGCCGATGTCTTTGTGAAAGAGCCAGCCACGGCCACAGCGTCCTTTTTGTTTATTATCGTTGCGATTCTCTTCGGAATGAGTATATACCGATTCAAGACACCACTATGGTTATCATCCATTATCGGCGTGGGGCTGCTGGCAGGCTGTATTGCAGTTGGATTGCGTTTCCCGATCATGCTGTCCTACAACACGTGGAAGGTGGTTCTTTTTGATAATACACGAACCCAAAACTGAAACCACTGAATAAGAGGAGAAATACCGAGTGAATACGCCTAAGACCCTCAAACGTGTTCTCATGGGGCCGGGGCCGTCAGACGTTGACCCCAGAGTGCTGGAAGCGATGTCACGTCCGACTATCGGACACCTGGACCCTGCATTCCTGGACATATTGAACGAAATACGCGAATTGCTCCAATACACATTCAGGACTAAAAACGAGCTGACTTTTGCAGTCTCCGGTACAGGCAGTGCCGGCATGGAGACCTGCGTGGTCAATCTTGTTGAACCGGGTGAGCCTGTACTGATTTGCGTTAACGGGGTATTTGGCACGCGTATGGCTGATGTTGCACGAAGATATGGGGCCGATGTAACCACCCTCGAGATCGAGTGGGGTAAGGTGTTTACACCGGAACAGATTGCTGAGGCGCTACAAAAGAAATCCGCCAAGGTTGTCGGTATAGTACATGCTGAGACATCCACGGGCGCACATCAGCCACTTGAAGAGATATCCAGGATTGTCCATGACCACGGCGCTCTGCTGCTGGCCGATACGGTCACGAGTCTGGGCGGTATGGAGGTTGATGTGGACGGTTGGCAAATCGATGCTTGCTATTCTGGTACACAGAAGTGCCTGTCCTGTCCGCCGGGGCTGGCACCGGTGACTTTCAGCGCTGCAGCGGTTGCGACAATCGATAATCGCAAAACCAAGGTTCAGAGCTGGTATCTGGATACTTGCATGATCCGCAAGTACTGGGGCAGCGAGCGCCTATATCATCACACCGCACCGGTTAATATGAACTACGCCTTGTTGGAATCCTTGAGGATAATTAAGGAAGAGGGCCTGGAGTGCCGATGGGCGCGTCACCTGACTAATCACAAGATCCTCCGTGCGGGGCTGTCGGCCATTGGAATCGACTACGTGGCCCAGCCGGGCTATGAGCTGCCCATGCTGAATGCGGTTGCCATACCCGCCGGTGTGGACGATGTTACGGTACGAAAACAGCTACTCAACGAGTTCAACATCGAAATCGGCGGCGGACTGGGCAAATTCAAAGGAAAGGCATGGCGTATCGGCTTGATGGGCTCGGCCTGCACACTGAGTAACGTGATGCTATGCCTGTCGGCACTGGAGAAGTGTTTGGCTGACCAGGGCGCCTCCTTTAAGCGGGGCGCAAGCATCGCTGCGGCTATCGAGCAGGCGGGCCTGTCACGACGTGGCCGCGACACGGCGGGCAAGCACGAATAGCAGTCTGACCGTAGCTACCAGCGGAAACGGCAATTAATAATTTTCGGGGTAGAATAAATGAAAAATCTTAAAAAACGAATTCGTAACGGTGAAACGCTGATTGGATGCTGGCTCAACCTGGGCTCATCAGTAACTGCCGAAATCGTGGGGATGGCGGGCTTTGATTGGGTGCTCATCGATTTGGAACATGGAGCCGGGACAGAAAAAGATGTGCTACATCAGCTGCAGGCGCTGGAGCATACTGCAGCGGCGCCGGTGGTTCGCGTGGAGTCTTACGAACGGCAGCGTTTTCATCGCATTCTCGATTTAGGGGCCGAGGGTATCATGTGTCCACGAATCAACAACCTTGAGGAAGCGCAACGGGCAGCCAACGCCATGCGATATCAGCCGGAAGGTGTTCGCGGTGTGGCGTACATGGTGCGAGCAACGAATTTTGGTGCGAACTCCAAAGATTATTTCGCGAGCAGCAAAGATACCCTCGTCGGCATTGTACAGGTGGAGAGCGAGGAAATTCTTAATAGTCTCGATGACATCGCAGCAGTCGATGGTATTGATTTGCTTTTTGTTGGGCCATCCGACTTATCGACTGCATTGGGCATTTTCGGGCAATTCGAACATCCTCGATTTATTGATGCCTTGAAAACCACAGCCACAGCAGCTAAAAAGGCTGGTAAGGCAACCGGGGTCCTGATGCGCAGCCCGGAAGAATTTAATAAATATCACGACCTGGGCTTTCGCTTTATCGCCTGTGGAGCCGATGCTGCATTTGTAACCTCCGGCGCCCGAAATATGGTGGATACCTTGAGTGCTTTAAGGTCATCACTGAAATGAACATTCGGCCTTGGCGTTTTTTTTTGCAGGAAATCTCGAATATCTTTAAACCAGTAGCAGATGAAAATCACTAATGTAGAATCTTTTTTAATGTCTTATCAAATGCCTGAGCCCCAAAAACTCCCCTTTTGGGGTGGAGAACGCACCATCCTCAAACGAGATGCTATGCTCATTCGTGTATCAACCGATACCGGCTTGACAGGTTACGCTCCCGGCCCGGCACATGAACGCGCCCGGAAGGAAATTAATACGGAAATACGATTATTTCTCACCGGCAAGAACCCGCGCCAATGGAATTCTTTTACATTCCAATCCAATCCGGAAACAGTCAAGACATACTATGCCGTGGAAATCGCATTGCTCGATTTGGTCGGTCGATACGAAGGCTGTGCAATCTCCGAGCTGTTGGGTGGACGTTTGCGCGACCGCATTAAACTTTATGGCAGCGCCGGTATGTATATGCCTCCTGAAAAGTATGCCGAAGAAGCGGCGGCCATTGCGGCTATGGGATTCCCGGCATATAAAATGCGGCCGGGGAGCGGCCCGGAAGATGACTTAAAAACTATAGAATTAATGCGGCAGGCTGTAGGACCCGAGATGGGCCTCATGGTTGATGCACATACCTGGTGGCGAATGGGAGACCGAAGCTATTCCTTCGAACAAATTGAACAATTGGCGAATGATATGGCGACGTATAATCCGGTTTGGCTGGAAGAGCCACTGCCTCCGGAGAAGCATGAGGCTTATCGCAAACTGCGAAGTCAGTCGAATGTCAAGTTAGCCTCCGGAGAGCATGAGCCCGATATCTTAGGTTTTGAGGATTTGATTGATTCCGAAGCCGTTGATTATATTCAGATGGACGTGCTCTGCCAGGGGGGATTTGCCATGGCCCAGCGAATCTTCGAAGGTGTTCAGCGGCACGGATTGAAGTTTGCGTTTCATAGCTGGGGAACCACCCTCGAAGTGCTGGCTGCGGCACATCTGGGGATATGCCGGCCGGAAGATGTGGTTGAATGGCTGGAATACCCGTGTTACTCGGCCCAGGGACGTGCGGGGATGTATCCGTTTCCACTTTCGGATGAAATTCTGACCGAACCACTGGAAATTGAGCAGGGGTATCTTGTGGTGCCCGAAGGACCCGGCTTGGGAATTGACATTGATGAACGCGTGATTGAGAAGTATCCATTCATACCGGGGCCCTGGTCGATTTTCCGTTTGGATTCTCCGCCTGAAACCATTGCGGTTACCGGGGACCACAGCGTAAAATGGGTGAAAGGAGAGTAGAATGATTGACCCGTTGTGGCTTATGTTAATCGGTATGATTGTGGTCCTCGGCGGCATTCTAAAGTTCCGGCTGCATGCATTTCTGGCGCTAATACTTGGCGCCATCATCGTAGGCTCTCTCACAGCGACACCTGCACTGAGGCAATTTGCCCGGGACAAGAACATGACGGCAGCAGAAACCGAAGCCTTAATCCAACAATCCGTGGGCGAGCGTGTTGCCGGCGCATTCGGGCGAACTTGTACGAAGATTGGGATTTTAATTGCCATGGCCTCCATCATCGGGAAGTTCTTACTTGAAAGCGGCGCTGCAGAGCGAACCGTTCGGTCTCTGCTAAAATGGCTGGGGGAAAAACGCGCGCCCTGCGCATTCTTAAGCAGCGGATTTCTGCTGGGAATGCCGGTCTTTTTCGATACGGTTTTCTATCTGATGATACCCTTAGGTAAGGCCATGGGGATCAGGGTAGGCCGGAATTACGGCCTCTACATTATGGCGATTGTAGCGGGAGCAACCATGACCCATTCTCTCGTACCGCCGACGCCCGGCCCCTTATTTGTTGCAGGTGAGCTTTCTGTAAACATAGGACTCATGATTATAGGGGGAATCGTCGTTGGTATATTTACTGTAAGCGCCGGTTATCTTTATGCGCTATGGGCAAACCGAAAATGGCCGGTGCCTGTCAGAGACACGGCCGATGTTTCTGTTGCCGACCTAAAAAGTATGACAGAAAAAGATGAAGCAACCCTGCCGCCCTTTTGGCTTTCGATACTACCCATCGTTCTGCCCGTGCTTTTGATTGCCGGAGGTACATTTTTCGATTCCTGGGTGAAGACACAATCTCCCATAACAACAACTCCCTGGTGGCAAAGCATCGCCGTGCTGATTGACAACGTAGGCAATCCCAACGTGGCCCTTACAATCTCGGCTGCTATTGCTCTGGTGACTTTTGCATGCCAGCACCGAGGCCATAAGAAGAACATCACAGCGTTCCTTCAGAATGCGCTCTCGAGCGGCGGGTTAATCATTCTTATTACATCTGCCGGTGGTGCCTTCGGCGGCATCCTGCAGCAGACCGGCATCGGTTATCGCATCCAGGAGCTGGCGACTTCTTATCACATAGCCGTGCTTCCTTTGGCATTTTTTGTGACAGCCATTGTCCGAACGGCTCAGGGTTCTGCAACGGTCGCCATGATAACTGCGGTCGGCATTCTCGGCGGTCTGGCCGGCAGCGGACAACTGGGATTCCATCCACTATATCTGGCACTGGCCATTGGATGTGGGTCAAAACTCATTCCCTGGATGAATGACAGTGGCTTCTGGGTAATATGCAAGATGTCCGGTATGACGGAGGGCGAAACGCTGAAAACCTGCTCGACAATGATGACGCTGATGGGAATCGTTGGTTTGTTAGTGATTATGATTCTAGCACGACTTTTCCCATTGGTTTAACAATCTCGCTAAATAGAAAATAAGGAATCAAAATGAAAATTATCGACATGCGTATTCACTCTATCGCTATCGCAGACCCCCCTTTACGCAGTTCGTATGGCCTTCATGCCCCATACGCGTTGCGGACTATTCTGGAGCTTGAAAGCGAAGATGGTATTGTCGGCATTTCCGAAACGTATGGCGGCCAAATTCCAGCTCAGGCCCTAAGAGAGTTGCGGCCGCAAGTTGTTGGTGCCGATGCGTACCGTTTAACAGGCTTCCTCTCGCCTATGGTGGAAGGACAGGGAGCAGGCGCCGAGCGTTCGCAGACATATCTGTTTCCTGGCGAGAATCCCCTTGACGCAACGACCCGCACGTATTCGGCCATTGAAGTTGGGTGTCTGGATTTAATCGGAAAATCTGTTGGCCAGCCAGTATGTGACCTGATTGGCGGTCGCCTCAGGGATAAAGTTCCGTTTTCCGCTTATCCGTTCTACAAACATGCCGGAGGGGGAGGTGAAGGCGACGATGTTCGCGAAGATGAATACGGCCAAGCCCTTACACCCGAAGCCCTCGTGCAGCAGGTCAAACAAATGGTGACCAAATACGGATTCGGCTCTATCAAATTCAAAGGCGGTGTGCTGGAACCGGACCTGGAAATTGAGACCATCAAATTGCTCCGTCAGGAGCTTGGTCCTGAAGTTCCATTGCGCATCGACCCAAATTCTGCATGGACAGTTGAAACATCCCTGCGCGTAGGCAAAGCTTTGGTCGAGGAGCTTTCGGGCGGTGGATATTTGGAAGATCCAACCGCCGGCATAGAAAATATGGCAGAGGTAAGACGACGGTTAGTCGCCGAGGGGATTATGACACCGCTGGCCACCAATGTGGTGGTCACTTCGTTCGGTGACATCCCCCGGGCAATCGAATTAGACGCTGTGCAAATTATTCTGTGTGACCATCATTATTGGGGCGGCATGCGGCAGGTACAGCATTTGGCGAATCTCTGTAAGGTCTTCGGCATCGGTTTATCGATGCATTCGAATAGTCATTTGGGTGTGTCCTTAATGGGAATGGCGCACGTGGCCGCCGCGACACCTCATTTGACTTATGCCTGTGACACCCATTATCCCTGGCAGTCAGAACAAGATGAAGTGGTGCAAGGCGGACGCGTCTCTATAGTCAATGGTTGTGTCAAGATTCCTGAAAAGCCCGGATTGGGAGTAGAGCTGGATTATGACAAACTGGCACGTGGCCGTGAACGTTATGAAAAATGCCCATATCGCAAACGGGATGATGAGGCCGAAATGCGTAAACATGTTGACCCCAACTGGAAGCGAATTCTGCCAAGATGGTGATTACTGCCTAAATCCCTGCATGTCCTTATCGGGGACCCATCTTCTGTTTTTTTCCTTCTGTCTTCCGCCACTGTCCTATCGGCCAGACGCTATTCTATCATCTTGAGTGTCATTTAGCCAAACAACTGGAAGAAAAAGCAACTTGCCACTTTTGCTTCTTGGTTCAAATGCCAACAGATCTTCACCTTTCAGGACTCGATCTTTCAGGACTTTTATTCCCCAATTGCCATTTCCACGAGTAGTCTGCCGTTCTTTAGTCAAATATCCCTTCAAAGCAGGTATTGGTACATAGCAAAACTTACGCTTAGCAGGATCGTCTTTGACAAATGCAATTGCTTCGTAATTATCCATCTCTCCTAAAAATCCGGGTGCGATGTCCCACCAATAAGTAAATGGTTTGTCATTAAACTTCTTGCTGGACTTTATTTTGATTGGATCATATAGATATGGCATGTCTAAAACCTCCTGACGAACATCCTCAAGCTTCAAGCCAAGATTCATTAGGACCTGAGCCGCTATGCCTTTGTTTTCTCTTAATAAACCCAGCAGGATATGTTCGGTTCCCACATAATTATCATTAAGCGACCTGGCCTCTTCGATTGCATACTCAAGAGCCTTCTTGGCTCGTGGTCGGAGTCTGCCCATCGTAACCATATCCAGCCTACTCCTGACCAGCTTTTCCACTTCAAGCCGTAGCTTCTTTATATCTACTTCCAGATTCTTTAGAACCGCAGCACCCACCCCACTACCCTCTTTAACCAGGCCCAGCAGGATGTGTCCGGTCCCTATGTATTTGTGGTTTAATCGCTGTGCCTCCTGGTTAGCCAACGCCAGAACCTTACGTGCACGTTCTGTAAAACGCTCAAACATCTTTTTACTCCAAAATCGCTTTCAGAAAGAATTAAAGTTTCCCTGTCTCGTCCCATTTAAGCGCTAACGCAATACAGGACATGTTCGTTTTATTTTTCACTTCCCCTCCGCTTGCCCGCGGGGCTTTTTGTTACTCTCTTTCTATTCACAATCTTTGCGTATTCATTTTTGTAAAAATTTGCCTTAGTATCACCTAAATCAATAAGTTAGCTACTTCCAGGTCTTGAATTTCAAGCCCTGTACCCACTTCATCGCCTCTGAATAATTGCCGTTTTCCACGTGCTTGCGAAAAACCTCAGCCGGATTTTTCCCTTCTTTTCTTAACTCAAAATCAACAAGTAAACAAATTGCAAACTGTTCTCTTGAACTCCAATTTGGCTCACCTGCTCTTTTCCATTCTGCAATAACTCTTCCTCTAAAAGATTCTGGCTTTTCCTTTTTCATTTTTTCATTCCTCAAATATTTAGTTCTATCAGGTGTAATTACCACTTTTAATCCTAATGTTTCCATAAGAATTGAAGCCGTCTCTGTTCCCGTATCCTTTTCCCCCGTCAAAAAAGTGTAAACGGTACGCTGGGGGATTTTACCTTCTACCTTTTTGGAAACTTGATATATGGTAAACTCTAATTTGAGCATCTGTTTCAGTATTGAATCTCTTATTTGTCCCATAAAGTAGATTATTGCAAAAAAGTGCAATCATAGTCAAGTATATTTTTGGCATTTTCTAAGAAATTATTAATATTTTTCGTTCATCCGATTAATGCGTAGGTGGATCCGACAGATCAGGGCCTTAGAGTTGTCTGGAGAGAAAAATCGTTTGGGCAGAGGCTCAGATTTGGGGCACGTGGGGGGAAATCTGTGCATCTGGGGCCCCGAACGATTTTTCTCGTTCGTCCGAAACGCCGATTTCACCTACTCATTATTCGGAAGATCCATATTTTTATTATAGTAACAGGAACAACCACGAATGGCAGTTGCTTAAGGGAATAATGCGTAGAAAACTCCCCGATCGACAAGAGGGTCGGCCAAAAAAAGTGCTTTTTTTGTCATTTTTTTGTTGACATTGTTTGAAAATATGTTAAAATACCCACCTGTTTGTCAACAGACGAACAAAAACCGCCAGCAGGCGGCTTTTAATAGACATTTCATAAGCCATAGCGTGGCACGGCCTTCAGGGCAAGCAAGCCCAGATTCGCGAATGAACAATTAACCATTTAACCAATTAACCACTCACAACAATCGAGTATCCATAATGATCATCGAGAATCCAACTTTAGCTCACTTTAGGCACTTTAGCTCACTCTTCACTCTCTCGCCCCTCTACATCTGTCGAGAACTCTCTACAAATCAACCCTTTTTATGCAAAACAAACCCAATTTCCAAAAAAGTCAAATGAATGTAAATCCATATAATACAAAAAATTATGAAAATAAATCCAATTGGACAATTGGTCAAAACAAACCCAATTCAAACCCAATTTCCGAAAGGCCCAAACGAATATAAGCTCACTTATAACAAAGGATTACAGAAAAAAAGATGATTTCGCAGTCCGAATAAACAAACCCAATTCAAACCCAATTTCCGTAAAGCCCAAAATGAGAGCAAACTTATATGTTATAGAGGATTATGAAAATGAAACCGCCTTACGGCTCCAAAAAAACAAACCCAATTCAAACCCAATTTCTCCGAAAGGCCAAAATGAGCTTAGAGCTTATCCGAATAACCGGGTCGTTATGAGGCCGAGCGAAAAGTTCGAGGCCAAGGCGGCAGGACAAAAATGCTCGGAGGCGTGGTTTTCTCCACGTCGAGAACGTTTTTGGCCGACAACGCAGGCATCGGGCTTTGCAGCCGGCCGCAATAGAACAAGTTATTTGGATAGGCTCTTAATATCGCTTGCCGGAAAATCTGGCCACACCCGCATTCCCATATACAAAAAGAATACCTTGCCCTGTGGTACAAAACTGTATATCCTATGCACAAAAATCCTCGGGAACTGACTATGAAGAAGGCAGGCTACCTGCAGTGGGCAATTGAGAGCACCAAGACAGTATGGTGGCACGACTCGGCGGAGCCGAGCGAGCTTGAGCGCGGTATCCGCAGGGGCGCCATCGGTGCCACCACGAATCCGTTTCTCGCGAATCTTGCATTGTCCAGGAACAAAGACGCATGGGCCAGGGAAATCGACAATGTTCTGTCAGAGCACCCGGAGCCGGAAAGAAAAGCCGAAAAGCTCATGAGCATAGCAATAACGCACGCCGCCCGTCAGCTCGAGCCGCAATACGAAAAAAGCGAAGGCCGAATGGGCTATGTCTGCGCCCAGGTCAATCCCGCCCGGGCGGCAGAAAGAGATATTATGCTCCCAATGGCAAGGCGTTTTCACGCATGGGCACCCAATATTGCCGTCAAGCTGCCTGCCACAGCGGCAGGGCTGGATGTGCTTGAGGACTGCACCGCAGAAGGAATCACGGCCACACTAACCATAAGCTACACCATCCCGCAGGTAATCGCCATTGCCGAGAGACACCGCATAGGGATACAGCGAGCTAATCAGAATGGAGTCGAGCCTGGCAAGTGCTTTGCCGTCATTATGATAGGGCGCCTCGACGACTATCTTAGAGACGTGGCGCACGACAGCGAAGCTAATATCAGCGAATCCGATATTCGTCAGGCGGGTTTGGCTGTTTCCAAACGGGCTTATTCGATTTACAAACAGCACAGCTACGAAGCGATGTTGATAGTTGCCGCCCTAAGGGGGACTTATCATATGACGGAATTAACGGGCGCAGAAATCATTATGTCTATTGCTCCGCCATATCAGGAGATGCTGCTGTCCGAAGAATTGCCCTGTGAGGAGCGCATAGACCGCCAGATACCCGAAGATGTAATTGAGAGACTCTCAACTTTGCCTGAGTTTATTCGGGCTTACGAACCTGAGGGAATGCAGCCCAAGGACTTCATTACATACGGGGTGACGCAAAAAACACTTGCACAGTTTCACGAAGGCGGCTGGAAATTATTAGAGAATTTCCAGCTCGTTTAGTGGTGAGTGGTGAGTGGTGAGTAGTCAACTCACTAATTAACCATTTAACTACTCACCAATTAACCAATTAACTAATTAACCAGACATGAAAGGTTTTACGATGAAGAAGATTGGCTTTATTGGATTGGGAATTATGGGCAAGCCTATGGCCAGGAATCTGCTCAAGGCGGGCTACTCGCTCACAGTTTACGACATTGTACCTGAGAAGATAAATGACGTGGTCGAGGCCGGGGCGAAGGCGGGCTCATCGAGCAAAGATGTGGCCGAAAAGAGCGAGGTGATAATCACTATGCTGCCCAATTCTCCGGACGTCAAGGAAGCAGTGCTGGGTAAGAATGGCGTTCTGGAGGGGGCCAAGCCGGGTACTATCCTCATCGATATGAGCTCCATCGCGCCCCTGGCGAGTAAGGAAGTAGCAGAAAAGGCCAAAGAAAAGGGAGTCACTGTGCTCGATGCTCCGGTGAGCGGCGGTGAGCCCAAGGCTATCGAAGGAACGCTTGCAATTATGGTCGGGGGGCCACAAGAAACATTCGATGAGGTTGAAGATATCCTAAGCGTTATGGGGGCTTCCGTGACACGGGTGGGCGAGATTGGCAGCGGCAACATGACAAAATTGGCCAATCAAATCATCGTCGCCCTGAACATTGCCGCAATGTCGGAGGCAATGGTGTTGGCAGCCAAGGCAGGCGTCAACGCAGAGAAGGTCTTTCAAGCGATTCGCGGAGGACTGGCCGGCAGTACTGTTCTGGATGCCAAGATGCCGCTGGTGCTGGAAGGCAACTTCAAGCCGGGATTCCGCATCGAACTGCACATCAAAGACCTGGCCAATGCACTGGATACCGCCCATGAGGTAGGAGTTCCCGTCCCCCTGTCCAGCGCGGTAATGGAGGTTATGCAGGCATTAAAAGTGGACGGCAAGGGCGCAGACGACCACGGTGGAATAATTCAGTTCTACGAGAAGCTGGCCAAGGTCGAGGTAAGAAGATAGCTGTAACCGGAATTATAGACAAGGCGCGGGCTTTCAATGTCTTCAGCTCAACTCCGAAAATTGCAATCTTTCGACCTGCCGATCATAGAACGGCGTCGTAATACAGACCCGACGTTCTTAGGCCAACGGAAGTACAAATGCAAAGAGCAGCGTAATAGCCAGAGTGATAATCCCGAGCGCAGCGGTGAGAATTGTCCAGGACTTGAGCGTTTCGATTTCGGTCAGGCCGCCCATCCGCGCGAAGATCCAAAAGCCGCTATTGTTCATCCAATCACCGACGAGCGAGCCGCCCCCGATAGCCATGGCTAAGTACACGAGATTGCAGCCGAGCATTTCTTCGGATATGCCCATAGCCGCAAACATTGAAGCGGTCGTAATCATGGCTACAGTACCTGAGCCCTGCGAAAATTTTATGATCGTTGAGACAGCAAAAGCCAGAATCAGGATTGTAAGTCCCAAGCCCTGGCCTCCTGTATCGACAAATCCCTTCACCACGTCCTGGACGCCGGCGGCTCGGAGCATTGCGCCGAAAGCACCACCACCAGCCGTTATAAGAATAATGATGCCACCACTCATGAGAGCTGTGTCCATTTTCCCAGAGAGCTCCTTGAGAGATAATCCTCGACTGCGAACAAGCACAAACATCGCGATAGCCGCCGAGAGCAGCAGAGCCAGGTTAGGATTACCCAAAACAGCCGTGATTTGAGCTATCAGCGTGCCCCCGACCAGCGCATTTGTCACCGTATTGGCGGATATTAAGATGACGGGAAGTACAATCGGCAAGAGCGAAATCCACAGGCCTGGTAACCGGCTGTCGTCCAGGGGTTCTGCCTCCGGCTCACCAGTGTAAGGACGCATCGGAATGTCCACAAACCGATTTACCAGCCTACAAACGAGTAGCCCAAGGGCTGCTGTGGGCAGGCCCACGAGGATGCCCATTCCAATCATTACTCCAAGGTCAATGCCGAAGCGGTTGGCCATGAACAGAGGACCCGGCGTTGGTGGAACCAGTGTATGAGTGATTCCGGCACCTGCGACAATAGCTGTAAGGTATAAGACGTAGTTCTTTTGTGTTCGCCTCCAGAGCGAACGAGCCAGCGGTACCAGAAGGTAGAAGACAGTGTCGAAGAACACAGGAACGGAGAGTACGAAGCCGCTTGCCATAAGTGCCGTAGATGCTCTTTTTTCGCCCAGCGCTTTGAGAAAAGACCGGACTATTCGGTCGGCGGCACCGCTGTCCATAAGACATTTGCCGATGACAGCGGCCATCGCAATCACGATACCGATAGCGCCGACAACCGAGCCAAACGCCCCGGCCACGCGAGAGACCTTATCCGCGAGATCGCCGGGAGCCAGCAAGCTGACGATTATTGCAGCAGTTATCAATGCAACAAACGCATTGACACGCAGTACTGTGATCATCGCAATAAGCAGGGCAACGCCAATAATCAATATCACTACCGGGTTCATAATAACAGACCTCCAAACATTGCCTCTATACCGTCACTCACAAATTCAAGTGCTCCTTTGCGAAAGCAAGGCATTTTTTGATGTTAGCTTCTTCAAGCTTGACCAGCTTTTCCAGCGGCAGATGATTTACCTTAGGCAGGCGCTCCGGAGATGCATTTGCGCGGACATATCTGAGAGTACGAGCCAAATCAAAGCCCGGCACATCCTCAAACGTCGCCCAGTACTTCTGGGTCAGACAGGGAACTTTCAGCGAATCTCGTGTTGCCATCTCCAGACTGAATTGAATCTCAGGCCTCGCCTTATGAAGTACCTGGATCATTAGAGGCAGGTCAAGCAGGCCTTGCCCCAGTGGGACATCGGCAAGCAGGAAGCCGTCTTCGTATTCGGCCACGGCCATGTCCTTTAAATGGACTGAAAAGCCATAAGGTGCGTATGCCTGGACAACATCCATCGGGTCTTCCAGAAGTGCAAAGCTGTTGCCCGTGTCGATACAGACACCTATGTATTCGCTGCTGATGCGCCTGAGCATATCAAGCATCTGACCGATGCGCCAGTCTTTGTGATTTTCAATCGCAATTCGCATACGTTGTCGGGCTGCGACCGGCTCAGCCAATTGCAACGACTTCCAGGTACGATCGGCGAACGCTTTGAATTCTTCGGCTTTGCTGAACTGCTCGTAGCGTCGTCCACCTATAGCGATGCGTACTACCTTAGCTCCCGCCTGCTTAGCTGTCCGCACTGTTGCTTCAAATCTCTCAACGTCGGACTTATCATGGGGCAAAGATGCAGAACCTTCAATAAACATGTCGTAGTTTTGGGCCTTTTCCCGAAGTTTACGAGTATAGTCTTCATCTCGAATCCCTATGTTCATCTGGATGCCGCCGGCACCGACCTTATGACAATGGTCGAGAAAGTTAAGCGGTTCATCAAGTTTTCCCTTCATTCGCCCGGTGCGTTCTGCTCTTAGCCGAATGTTGTAGGAAAAATCTGCAATTCCAAGCCGCGATCTTTTATCTCGCTCCGCACCATATATCCTTCTCATATCCCCAATCGTGGCTGCCGCCAAGCCACCGGCAATTGAACAAAGCACTTCTCGACGATTCATCCTTTACAATCTCCTATTTATTACAACGCCAGCAATATATATTTCAATTTCAGGTCTGAATAAGTGTCTATTGTAGAAATTCGGTTACTGCGCTCACGACGTTTCCACCGACCTGCTGCGAAGCATCGAGACGAGTAAGATAATCTCATACTTCATCCGGTACTATGAATGGCTCACGGTAGTTTCGGCGTACGAACATATTTGCCATGTCACTAAACACGCCAACAAATTTCTCACTTGTCTGGTCAAATATCAAAGGAGGCCCTATGGTCAAAGGTTCCCTTCCAAGGTCCACTTCGTTGGCTCTTAGATGGGTAAGACAACTCTCAAAAGATTCCGTCAGGATACTGTTCCCTGTGATTACTTCCTTGATTTCCTCGACGGGTTGTTTGCGTCCAAGCCGATAAGATATGTTGGCCATATGGCACAGCGCAGCAGAGATATGACCTTCGAGAACATCGGCTATAAGGTCACTGACTTTTCGGCTTCGCATCGCCTGAATGAAATTGGCCTGATGACCGAGACCACCTTCGCCGGGGAACTGCCTGAGTCTTTTGTGGTTATTGTCGTATGCCCAGCCGCCACCTCTACCGCCGGCAAAATAGCCTCCCTCACAATAGACCACCATGCCAAAGCTTATCCCTCTATAATGGTCTGTGGCGCGCAGGCCCTTTCTCCGTCGCAGGCCACGAACCTCGTAAATAATCGGAACCGGCTTATAGTCAAAAAAAGTTATCTGAGTGTTAGGCGTTTGCCCGTCATCGTCCAAACCGAGCCGTCCGCCAATGCTGATTGCTTTGGGGGAAATTTTCTGCTGGCCAATCATCCATCGGCTCTCGTCCACATTGTGGGCACCGAGATTGCCGACTTCCCCCGTACCGGTATCCCAAAACCAGTGCCAGTCATAGTGCAGGTTCTTTCGCATCAAAGGTACCAGTGGAGCCGGTCCCTGGAAGAGGTTATAGTCCACCGATGCAGGGATGGGCTGGGGGCCATTGACTTTGCCAATACTCTCACGGAGACCGTAGCTGATTGCCCGGACGAGTTTAATAGAGCCAAGGTTGCCTTGTTTGATATACGCTACGGCCGCCTGCAGCCCGACATCTGAGCGGTCTTGTGAGCCGACCTGCACAATCCGTTTGTACTTACGGGCTGCCTGAACCATCTTGCGACCTTCCCAGATGTTATGTGAGGTGGGCTTCTCCACATACACATCCTTACCTGCCTGGCAAGCCCATACGGTCATCAGGGCATGCCAGTGGTCAGGTGTGACGATGACAACGGCATCGATGTCCTTATCATCAAGTAACTTTCGGTAGTCCACGTACGTGGTGACTTTCTCATTACGGTCCTTGAATTTCTTGGCTTCGAAGTCCAGGAACTCTGTGTCAACATCGCAAAGTGCAACTATGCGAATGCCCGGCACTTTGCCGAATATGTCGATGTGCTCCTTGCCCTTTTTGCGAAGACCCACTATGGCGATGCGAATGTCGTCGTTTGCCCCCAGAATCTTTGATGAGGCTCTGGCACGTGACGCTGAGCCGAACCCGACACAGGTGGCAGCAACCGTTAAGCTCCTGATAAAATCTCTGCGAGTGAGTTTGTTCATCGTTCTTGCCTTTTACCTAACGCGTTGAGAATGTGAATACCGTCATTGTACTGTACTTTTCTCCCGGTCGCAACACAACAGATGGGAAATGCAACTTGTTGGGCGAATCAGGAAAATGCTCAGTCTCGAGACAGAAACCATAATGCCTGTCGTAAATCTTACCGTCTTTGCCCTTGATTCCTTTCATACCGTTTGCCGTATAGAACTGCATACCCGGCTCAGTGGTGTGCACTTCCATAATCCGCCCGCTTGTAGGTTCATATACCCGAGCGGCCAGGACAAGCGCACCTCCTGAATTTTTCAGCACGTAGTTATGGTCGTACCCACGTGTTTGCGTAAGCTGGCTGATTCTTGCTCCGATTGTCTTTGGCTTCGTAAAGTCCAGAGGAGTATCTTTAACACTATGGATCTCCCCCGTAGGTATCAGTGCTTTGTCTGCCGGGGTATAATAATCAGCGTTGATTATCATCTCATGGTTCAGAACGTCACCATTGCCTGCACCTGCAAGGTTAAAGTAGCTGTGATTGGTGAGGTTTACAATAGTAGGCTTGTCCGTGGTGGCCTTGTAGCTTATCTTCAACTCATTGCCGTTCGTCAGGGCATAGGTAACAATGCAATTAAGATTACCGGGAAAACCCTCATCGCCGTCCTTGCTGAGATACGTAAATCGCACGCCGACTTCTTCACTGCTCTGGAACGGGCGGCCTTTCCACAAAACCTTATCGAATCTCTTGTCTCTTCCGCCGTGGATGTGATTCTTGCCGGCATTGGCGGTCAGCTTGTATTCGGTGCCGTCGAGCGTGAACCTGGCATTTGCAATGCGATTGGCATAGCGGCCGACAGTGGCGCCAAATAGAGGGTTTCTCTTGATGTAGGAGTCCAGGTCATCGAATCCAAGCGCCACGTCAGCTAATTTGCCGTCCCGATCCGGTACTTCCAGTGATACCAATATTGCGCCATAATCAATGACACTCGCATGCAGCCCGTTTGCATTCGTCAGCTCATAGAGAGTCACCTTGCGGCCATCCGGCATTTGACCGAACGACTTCTGTCCTACCTCCAAACCGGCCCGGCTCTTCTGGACTGGTTGGCCAACGGCTTTTCCACAGTTGAAACAGGCGGCCATCAGCACTACGCAAATATAAATCCGGTAATTAGCCATAGCAAAGCCCTCACAATTCTCTTAGCACCAAGTGTTCTCCGTAAGGAGTCCTTCGGACGACACCATAAATATTCACAGTACCGGCTCCTAACCTTAGGCACTTTAGACACTTCAAACTTTAGTTTACCGTGCGACATCATCTCAGCCAATCAACATATGTGGAGGCGTTATTATTAGCTCTGGAACGACCGCACGAGGCGGCAGCTTGGCGATTGTCACCACACAGGCGGCAATGTCCTCCGGCTGGAGCATCTTCGCGCGTTTTTCGGGCGACGGCGGCGAGGGACGCTTGTCTATGATAGGGGTGTTTGTCTCACCCGGATAGATGTTCGTTACTTTGATACCGTTTCCGCATTCCTCCAAGTTGACAAAAGTCCCAAGAGCACTCGTGGCAAACTTCGACACGCAGTATGGCAAACCTGCTAAAAGCATCACGCTTTTGCCCGCCAGAGACACAATATTGACGATAAGTCCCGAACCTCTCTGACGCATAACCGGAAGCGCAGCGTGAATGCAGTTGAACGTCCCTGTGGTATTAACCTCCATCACGCGGTCGAAGTCTGCCGGGTCGATATTGGACATCATCCGATTCCCGACGTTGATACCTGCACTATTGACAAGGATGTCAACAGGGCCAAGCTCGTCGCCAAGCCATTGAAATAGCTGCGAGACTTGCTCGCGCTGAGTGATGTCACATGTCCGCCAGACAAATGCGGAGTCGCCGCCTCCAGCTTTGGCAGCGTTTATCAGAGCTTCTTCGTTGGCATCTGCAAGTGCGACTCTGCAACCTTCGGCCCAAAAAGCCTTGGCGATCCCTAACCCAATGCCCCCTGCTCCACCCGCGACCAAGACTATCTTACCATTCAAATCCATAACTCAATCCTCCCTTGTACTACGTTCCGGAATTGTGAGTGGTGAGCAGTGAGTGGTAAATGCGCCTGTAAGTCGAAGACTCCTTCCAACAGGCCGAAGCGTATGTATCCATATTCAACTCACCAATTAACCAATCACCAATTAACCATGCTGCTGATTTTATATGATATACCGGCCCAGTCAAGCGCTTGATTTACGATTTTCTCCGAATAATGTCCCGTATGCAGGATACGCTTAATCGGTTGTGCGAAGCGGCAGAAGATGTATCCAACTATACACGAACATAGCTCCTGAGAAATTCAGAGATGCTTTGAGAAACCGGATTGTTTTTTGTATGATATGATGATGCAATTAGAGGAGAACTAAAAAATGACGGATTTTGAGAAAGCACGGGCACTATTGCACGAGTTCAAAGGGGACTCATATCTGTTCGGCCTGGATGTTCTTCCAGGAATAGGTGAAGAGGTTGCCGCCGCGGGGAAGAAAGCAGTGCTGGTTCGTAGCACATTTAACGGCAGCGATGATTATGTGGGAGTCATACGTAACTCGCTGGCCAGAGCAGGAGTCGAACTGGTCACAGAAATCAGAGGCGCCAGGCCTAACTGTCCGCGGGAAGACCTATTTAGAATTACCGACCATCTAAGGGAGTCCGAGGCGGATGTGGTACTAAGCTTCGGTGGCGGCAGCACAATCGACGCTACAAAGGCCGCTGAGGTTCTTCGCACTCTCAATGGTGAGATTGATGAGTATTTTGGGACGGGGCTTATCACCAAAGCATTGCAGGAAAGGAGCAAGTCCCTGACTACGCATATGGCTATTCAGACAGTTGCCAGCTCGTCAGCCCACCTGACCAAGTACTCGAATATTACAGAAGTTTCAACAGGCCAGAAGAAGCTGATTGTAGATGATGCGATTATTCCTGCTCTTCCGGTCTTCGACTACGAGGTAACGTACAGCACACCGCCGGGCCTGACCGCCGATGGAGCACTTGACGGCATCTCGCACTCGCTGGAGGTTCTTTACGGAGCCATCGGCAAGCCTTACTACGACAAGCTCGAAGAGGTCGCCGGCGTCTGTATTCGCCTGGCGGTCGGTTACCTGCCGCGGGCAATCGATAATCCGAGGGACAAAGAGGCACGGGAAGCACTCTGCTTAGCCACAGACTTAGGCGGATATTCCATTATGATAGGCGGAACCAACGGGGGACACCTGACCAGTTTCTCCTTAGTGGACATACTGCCACACGGCCGGGCCTGTGCTATTATGAATCCGTACTACACCGTTTTTTTTGCCCCGGCCATCGAACGGCCATTGCGCGTTGTCGGCAAAATCTATCAGGAGGCGGGGCTGACAAGGGCCGATATTGAAGCCCTAAAAGGAAGGGACCTCGGAGTCGCTGTGGCCGAGGCTATGTTTGAGCTGGCTCAAAGGATTGGCTGTCCCACGCGCCTAAGTGAAGTTGAGGGATTTGGCCGGCAGCATATCGACCGAGCACTGGCCGCTGCCAAGAATCCGCAGCTTAAGATGAAGCTCCAGAATATGCCCGTGCCGCTCAAAGCTGAGATGATAGACGACTATATGGGGCCGATATTGGAGGCGGCACGAGATGGAAACCTTACGCTAATTAAGAATGTGAAATAGGAACCTACGGCTGTGAAAATAAAGTTAGCCTATGGCAAGGAAGGTCTTGATATCACCCTGCCGGACTATCTGAACGTCGATGTCGTGGAGCCCAGGTACAGGGAAGGTCTTGCTGACCAGGCTGCGGCAATAGAAGATGCTTTACTCAAACCCATAGACTCAAATCCCCTGCGAGACCTGGCCAGACAATCGGATACTGTTGGCATTGTAGTCAACGACATCACTCGTCCAACACCCTACAAGCTCATTTTGCCGGTTCTCTTGCGGCAGCTTCGCAGCGTCTCTGAAGAGCAGATATTGCTTTTCAATGCCACCGGTACTCATAGGCCCAATACAGATGCGGAGCTTCGCCAGATGCTGGGAGACGAGGTTTTGAAAAGATATCGGATTATCCAGAATGACGCCCGGGATCGTAGCTCACACAAGTTCGTTGGGACCACCAAGAGCAGAAATGAAATCTGGCTCCATAAGGCATATCTGGACTGTGACATTCGAATTCTGACCGGTTTCATAGAGCCGCATCTATTCGCCGGTTTTTCTGGTGGTGGCAAAGCCGTCATGCCAGGGCTGGCTCTGCTGGAGAGCATACTCAAAAATCACTGCGACAAGAACATAAACCACCCGAAGGCGACGTGGGGTGTGACGTCCGGCAACCCTATATGGGAAGAGATACAACAAGCCGCGTCGCTGGCGCCGCCGAGTTTTCTATTGAACGTGACGCTCAACAAAGACAAGAATATCACAGGCGTCTTTGCCGGAGACTTTCGCAAAGCGCACGAGCAGGGTTGTGCCTGCGTTAAGAAAAACGCAATGGTTACCGTAAGAAAACCGTATGACATAGTTGTTACCAGCAATTCAGGATATCCGCTGGACTTAAATCTGTATCAGTCTATTAAAGGTATGAGTGCAGCCGCCCAGATTGTCAAGGAAGGTGGAGCTATAATAGCTGTTGCCGACTGCTGGGATGGAATCCCAGAACACGGAGAGTTCTGTAAGCTGTTGCTGGAGGCTGAGAGTCCCGAGTCGCTGCTGAAGACAATTCGCAAGCAGGATTTTACGAGGCAGGATATGTGGCAGGCACAGATACATGCTTTGATATGTCAGAAAGCGGATGTGTACTTCCACAGCCACAATCTCAGTGATGAGCAAATTGAGCGTGCCTTTCTCAAAACGTGTTCAAGGGTAGAAGAAACCATCGAAGAGCTGCTGCATAAATATGGACAAGATGCCTCCATTTGTGTCCTGCCCGAGGGACCCCAGACAATCCCCTACATTTCTCAAGCCAGCCTTACATGAGATGATATATTGCTGAGCTTGACAAGTCTATATGATAGGTTCTTGTCACGCTCTCCAGGAACGCTTTCTATTTATTTTTCCCGACAATATATCCTTCGCAATGATTGCATCTTCTCTGATCTGAAAGTCAAACATACCCACATTTGCAAAATCCGCTCCGTTTTCAAAGGCGAACCTGAAGCCCTCTCGCGGATGGATGGCTCCGGCAGCCAAAACCTTGAAGGCAATCCACGGCTTCCTGACGGTTCTCATGAACTTGATTGTCTCCTCGGGCTTGGTACACCACATATTGTCGTGGGGCGGCAGCCCATGCTTGGGACGCTCGGCTTTTGGAGTGGCCGACCAATAGTTACCGCTGTGCAGCGTCTTCATATAAAAGTCCACCTCGAGGCCCGCTTTTTCCAAAGCTATCGGCACTTCAAGGGAATGGCACGCACAACCGGCAATCAGCCCGTTTTTCCTGATGAACTCAATTGCTTTGGCCAAGAGATCCACGCGGTTATACCTGACCCAATTGTCGCCTATACCACCATGTACAAAGGCGCCGATGGCACCGTTGTCAATTGCCGTTTGAATCGAGCCGGTAAGGTCGCCAGTTTTGGGATAAGTCTGGGCAATCCATTGAATCTGTCCGCCCCATTCATTGCGATAACGGTTATACACTCGAATAGTAGGATCCTCGCCGAATGCGTATGGACTGTTAACGGGCCCTATCATCGTGTTGATACCACACTCTTCGCATAACCGCCATGTCTCAATTATCTTCCGGTCGGTGAAGTAGTGCCTCATTAACGAAGCAACGTAAATCAAGTCACGATCGTGGGCACTACCGATGATTAGATTGCCACCGCAAATCAGGCGGCTGATCTTGATATGTCTAATCTTGCCCATCGGCATATCGAAATGAGCTCTCTGCTGTCGGGCTACCACTTGTTCATCAGTTTTCTGATGGGCCTGTCGCATCTTAGCCAAAAGCGCCTGTTCCTCATGACTTGAAGCCAATGTTAGGCTTGCTGAGGCCGCTAAAGAACCCTTAATAAATCCCCGACGATTCACAGTCCTGGCCATAAAATCACCCAAAATCTTTATCCACAATGCCCCGCTAAAGAGTATAACGCTATGGCTTATACCTGTCAACTTTGGACGGATGAAATTTAGCTAAAAGTCACCGTTAAAATGATATCATATCACATTTCAAGAACGGCAATGCTGGTCCTAAAGCAAGCAAGTTTTTTTAGGCTTCAATACAATGGGGGTGGTAATTTTGTCTGGATACAATTTTACTATCCCATCCGGTTAAGTCTGTGCCGTTTTGGTTGCAATAATATACTGTTTCAGGTACTATTATTTTTGAAGATGATGTAATGATATTCTTATTGACTTGAGATAGTATCAATAAATTTCTATAGCAATTATAAAATCAGAACCAACATTTTTTGGAGGTCAGAATGCAATCCTTCAGCAGAAAAACTATGGTGCTTAGAGTAATACTGTGTGTGCAAATTATCGTTTTAACCTTTGGGGCGGCTAATGCACAGGGCAAAAAACCTGGTCCCGCATATTCATTTGTGTATCTTGGTGACATTCATTTCGACAAAAGAAGCCATCATGATTTTGAGTGGGTGAAAGCTAATAAGCCAAATGATATCAGGCAGATAGAGGACTATGTCAGGATTACGGAAAACCATACACCCGGTCTTCTAAGACGGATTCAGACTGTCATAGAATCCAGTAACAGCCGAATAAAGATGATTATCCAGGGTGGAGATCTTACCGAGGGGCTCTGCGGCAGTCGTGAACTGCAAGAGACTCAATTCAAGGACGCCTTAAAGTGTGTTCGTAATTATATACCCAAGACTACATTTATTGTCGCCAAGGGCAATCACGATATTACCGGCCCCGGGGCAAAGGAGGCCTTTAATAATGTTATGCTGCCTTGGTTATCTAATGAATGTAAAAAGCAAATAGATTCTGCATCTTTCTATTTTATGGAAGGGCCGGATTTATTTGTGTTTTTTGACGCATATCACAATAACAGTCCTGATTGGTTGGAGAATACTCTAAGTGAAAACAAGCATCGATATGCATTTATTGTAATGCACCCTCCTGCAGTTCCTTATAATGCAAGGTCCACGTGGCATCTCTTTTCAAGAGCAAAAGAAAAAGATGTTCGCGAAAGATTCTTAAATATACTGGGCGCAAATAAAGTAATACTGCTGACCGCCCACCTGCACAAGTACGTTATTCTGGCAAGAAGAACATCGAGGGGCACTTTTGTTCAGTTCAGTATGAACAGTGTTATCAGCTCACCTGAAATATTAGTGAAAAATTATCTTGAAGGCGTTAAGAATTATGGCGGCCATCTTGTTAAACTCGAACCTGAATTTCAGCCTGATACAAAGGAACAACGGCAGAAGCTGCTTGAAGATGAGAAACCACATATAACTTATTTTGAATATGCGGATTTTCCCGGATATGCTGTCATTAACGTCTCAGACACAGGCATCAACATAGATATTTACACGGGTGATTCCGACAAAGTATGGAAGAACGTACCACTCAACTCAGTGCTCAAATTAAATCCGTAGAAGAGAGCTATCGTAAATATGATTAAGGAGAATGTCATTGGCTTAACTATATCCATAATCTTTCTTGTGTTGTCGGCAATATTTTATAAAGGATTGTTTAAGTCTAACAATCGACCTGGTGATAATGAGAGTCAGAGCTTATGTATATGGTAAAACAGCCGGTGATGCGGATGACATTAAAATTGCTTTTCTTGAATATGAAGTCCCTGGTGGGGCCATGATAAGTGACCCGGAAGTGATAAAATGGGTATTTGCTACGAGCGCAAATGGCGCCAGGTTACGTCAATCATGCGTTCAGCGCTGCATCGAACAGGGTTATACAGAAAGAGTCTATCCACGGTCCCGATAAAAATCTTCTGTCCGGTTTTGGAGAAAAAGTAAGTAGCGAAAAGAAGAGCTGGAAAGAAAAAGGCCCCTGCTTTGCAGGAGAGGGGTGTAGAACAAAGCAGGAGCTTAAGTGATAGTGTATATTCAATACACTATACTGCTTCCCTCCTTGGAAAACTAATCAATAAAGACCATAGTTAAGTGCCACCGTTGATGCCAAATGTAACGATTTTTCTGCATTTAACGATTTTTCTGCATGTAACGATTGTTCCATAATTTTACCACCGAGCTAACCAATTCAAGACCCGTATGCTGCAAAAAACGTTACAAGGGGCTTTATCAGCGGATTTAAGGGGCGATTCCTGTATGGATAACACTTCACGGTTAAATGGTCAATGAGAAATTGTTTTCGGCTTCTGTGGTTCTGTGGGATTCTGTGAGACGGCTTAGGTAATGAAAAAAGGGCTACGGTTGCAATTTTAAGATTATCTGGTAACATAATAAAATTAGAAAACTTAACAGTGTTGCTAAGTGGTGTAAATAGGAAATCTCAGTTCATGTATGTTCCCGAACCTCTTGGATTCAGGATTCACAGGAGGGATAAAAAATGCTTATAATGAAACACCTGGGTATTGTGCTTGTTGGAGCAGCACTACTGTTTGTAGCTATGTGCTCTGTCGCCGGAGCTAAAGAGAAGGTCATTCTCGATACTGATATGGTCCTCTTGTATGACGATGGTGTGGCGATGATGATGCTCGCAAAGCACCCGGACATAGAGCTGCTCGGCGTGACGATAGTCCCCGGGAACACCTGGGTTTCAGAGGGGACCGCATATGCTCTTCGTCAGCTTGAGGTGCTTAAGCGCACGGACATTCCGGTAGCCTCAGGGATACGTTATCCACTTCGAGCAGGGCGATATGAGACCCTAAAAGTTGAGCGGAAGATGTTCGGTTATAGCTCAAGCTATACCGGCTGTTTTAGCAGGGCTGAACCCCCATCTTATCTTGGCGTTTATCGCGCCGAATTCGGAAGCCACCCAATAATAAAGCCTGTGGATAAGCACGCAGTGGACTTTCTGATTGATACTATCAAGGCCAATCCGGGAGAAGTTACCGTTATGCCAATAGGTCCATGTACAAACCTGGCAATCGCCATAAGAATAGCTCCGGAGATTATTCCCCTCATAAAGAGAGTTGTGTACATGGGTGGAGCGTTTGATACTCCGGGCAATACGACCCCGTCAGCCGAATTCAATTGGTGGTTTGATCCGGAAGCGGCCAAAATGGCTGTTCGGGCCCGGTTTACCGAGCAACTCATCGTAGGATTAGATGTCTGTGAGAAATATCGTTTCAACAAGAAAGTCTTTGAGCGCATTACGGCTGTTAACACACCGATTGCAAAGATGTTTAAGGAAAAGTATGGGCCGGGATTTGAAAAAAATCCTGACTATACTCGATTGGTTTGGGATACTATCGCCGTTGCGGTTGTTATTGATCCGACGTTAATTGTTGAAGAAGAAACTCGCTGTGTCGATGTCAATTCAGATTATAACCTTGACTACGGTCGAAGCCTCGGCTATCACAAACAAGGACCCGCAGGTACTCAAAAGGCCCGTATCCTCCTGGCCATTGATGAGGAACGCTTCTGGAATCTGATGGTGGATTTGCTCACAAAATAACCTTGTCTGAAAAGTATGCTGAGCAGTGAGCAATATGCTGGCATCTTCAATTCTGATTTGTTATCTTATTAGAAAATTGAGCTATGTCACGTTTTTCAAGTGTCATGGGCCCCCGCAAGGCGGGAACCCAAATGAGGAGTACCGAATGTACAAGTATGTTTCTTTGTTTGCCCTTTACTTTGTGATTCTTTTTATTCCCGAAACCATAAAAGCTGATGATTGGCCTACCTTTATGCATGACAACCACAGAAGTGGTGTCACTTCCGAGCAATTGGAGCTGCCCTTGAGCGAATCCTGGGTGTTCGAGGCGGCGCATCGGCCACAGCCTGCATGGCCGCTGCCGGCAAAGCAGGATTTCTGGCATCACCACTATAACCTGAGGGCAACAGTAACTTATGACCGGGCATTCCACATTGTTGGGGCCGGCGATACGGTATTCTTTGCCTCATCGGCGGATGATAAGGTCTATGCGCTGGACGCGCAGACCGGCCGAGAACGCTGGACGTTTTTTACGGAAGGGCCTGTTCGGCTGGCTCCTTCTATCTCGAGCAACAAAGTGTACGTCGGTTCTGACGATGGATATGTCTATTGCCTCTCACGCGATAATGGCTCGCTGATATGGAAGTATAAGGCAACTGACGCCGAGCGTATGATTCCGGGCAATGAGCGAATAATATCGACCTGGCCGGTACGAACGGGCATTTTGGTAGATGAGGGAAATCTATATAGCGCCGCAGGCCTGTTCCCTAATCAGGGGACGTTCTTATTCGAACTCAGTGCTGAGAATGGGTCGGTAAAATGGAAGCAGAAAGTGGATGTGTCACCGCAGGGTTATATGTTAGCCTCGAATGAGCAGTTGTATGTCCCAACAGGGCGAACAAATCCAGCGATTTTCGCCCGCGCCGATGGTAGTTTACTGGGACAGTTACCAAGTGCCGGCGGAACCTTCGCGCTGTTGGCGGAGAACGTTCTCGTAACCGGACCCGGCCGCGGCCCGAAAGAACTGAATGCTGCCGAGGTTGACACACAGTACAAAATTGCAACATTCGGCGGTTTGAGAATGTTGGTGAACGGCCCAACAGCATACATGCTATCCGAAAAGAAGCTCTCGGCCTTTAATCGGGGCCGGTATCTCGAATTGTCGAGGGAACGAAATAATTTGACCGAGCAGTCTAACAAGCTCAAAGAACAACTCAAGAAGATGGACAAAAATACAGCCGAGGCAGAACAATTGAGCGGCGAATTGCGCAGTATCACAACGCAAATCAGCGAGTTATCAAAAAAAATGAAGGACTGTTACCTGTGGACAGTTAAGTGTGAATACCCGCATTCGATGATTATGGCTGGCGATGTTCTTTTCTTAGGGGGAGAAAACAAGATGGCTGCCTTTAAGGCCAATACCGGTAAAGTCATCTGGGGCGCTTCTGTTGGGGGCAGAGCATTCGGCTTGAGCGTAGTTAATGGTGGTCTTTATGTCAGTACGGACGAAGGCCAAATACACTGTTTTAAAAACAACGTAAAAGATAGTACGAAAGTTATAACAGCTAAAAAAGAAGCTAATCCTTATCCGAATGATTATCTAACAAAACTATACGCTGAGGCGGTAGAGCTTATAGCCGAACAAACAGGTGTCACGAAAGGATATTGCCTTGTGCTTGATTGTGGCGGGGGAAGATTGGCATACGAGCTTGCCCGAAAGACTGATCTGAAGATAGTCGGCGTCGAAAGAGACTCAGGCCGGGCAACTGCCGCACGCAACGCTATCGACAAAGCCGGACTATATGGCAGAGTTGCTGTTCATCATAAAAATTCTGCAACATTCCCTTACACGAAATACTTCGCTAATCTGATAGTTTCAGACCAAACTCTCCGGACGGGCAAGCTTCCTTCCTCAGCGGATGAGGTTTTAAGAATGCTCAGGCCTTATGGTGGAATTATTGCTTTTGCCCTGCCGGGCAGAAAATTCGACCTTAAAGAGTTGAAAAAATGGGAGCGGCTATTTCTCGAAGACTGGAAGTTATACAAGACAGACGAAATTGTCTTAGCCTGGACCAAACGCAAAGAATTAGAGGGCGCAGGCGAGTGGACACACATTTACGCAGAGCCGGGCAATACCGCTTGCAGCGGAGACACTGTCGTCAAGGGCGATATGGCTGTCCAGTGGTTTGGCCCACCAGGGCCAAGGTATATGATTGACCGTCACCACCGCAATGTGCCGCCCCTCGTTAAGGATGGGCGTCTTTTTGCTCCGGGTGATTGTATCGTTTTTGCCATAGATGCTTATAACGGAACAATCGAGTGGAAAATCGAGGTTCCAAATTCACGTCGTCTCGGGGCTTTTCTTGATTGCGGCAGTATGGCAGTGGACGACCAATTTCTATATGTGGCTGTGGAAGACAAATGTTTCGGCTTTAATGTTCGGACAGGTCGGCGTAGTATTACATATCAAATGCCTCAACTAATCAGGCCTGAGCCGCGAGAGTGGGGCTATGTTGCATACTCAGGTAATATACTTTTCGGAAGCGCCCGAAGGCAGGGAGCTTCCTATACTGAAACCAGCTATGAAGCTGACGATTCACTGTGGTACAGAGATATGAAGGTAGTGGTAAGTGATTATCTGTTCGCAATGCGAAAGGCAAGACGCCGGCTGCTTTGGAAATACCAGGGCGGGCTTATATTGAACACTACTATTACCATTGGTGGTGGACGAATATACTTTCTTGAGACTAATAGCCCGAAGGCCCTAACTGACAAACTTGGGCGGATACCTGTGAAAACATTATTTGACGGAGGTGACCAAAACCTGGTTGCTCTTGATGCCCGAACCGGCCAAGTCGTATTTAAAGAAAAAATCGATGTCAGCAATTTTGAAGAACCTGTCTATATTAACTATGCCAAAGATACACTTCTTTTAAGCGGCTCCAGACTCGATGGGCGCTCCATTCATTATTATTATAATGCTTTTGATGGGCGCTCCGGCAAGTTTCTCTGGGAAGCGGACCATAGCACCGAACTCGCTATAGATGGTGCCCACGGTGAATATAATCGTCACCCGACAATAATCGACGATACAGTTTATGCCTGGCCTTATACTTACAACCTCAAGACAGGCAAAAGAATCGAAGGGTGGAAATTCGACCGGCACGGACACGGCTGCGGGGGTATCTCAGCTTCGGCCCGGTGTTTGTTCTGGCGGGGCGGCAACCCCTGGATGTATGACCTGGGGCCAAAGGGAGGACCACGTCAGCTCGACAAAGTTACACGGCCGGGTTGCTGGATTAACATCATTCCGGCCGGTGGGCTTGTTCTTATTCCCGAAAGCAGCTCCGGTTGTACCTGCGGCTTTCCCTTACAGACCTCTTTGGCTTTTATTCCTAAATAGACTTATTAACTCAAACTGACCGTTTTTACTGTCATGCTGAGCAAAGCGAAGCATCTGGCCTATGAATGAGAATAATGTACACTTGTGCAGGAAGAGATTCTTCACTTCGTTCAGACTTGTCCTTGAGCGAAGCGAAGGAATGACAAATACTGCTTCCGCAACAGGAACTAATTACCTGATTCTTTGAACTCTATCGTATCTCGGATAAGGCAAAAGCATGAATTCAAAACAACGAATAGCCGCAGCGATGGACCATAAGAAGCCGGACCGGGTTCCGGTAATGTGCCAGCTTGCCCTCGGGCACTACTTCTTAAACTGCCATCATAACCCTTCGGAGATTTGGTTCAACAGCGAGACCTTTGCTAAGGTTTTAGTTGAATTGCAGCAAAAATATAACTTCGATGGTATTTTAGTAAACATACCCGGCAGACCGCCTGACTGGAAAAGCAATCTTAAGTCATATAAGAGAATTGACAATAATGAGCACCTTCATTGGAAATCAGGATTAGAAACTGTTTTTCCTCCGGATGATAATCCACAGACATATCAGCCGGGGCAAATGCCTCTGGAACGGGCGAACTATAGTACGATTGACATTAATGACCCCGCTACATACAGGTTGCCCGGCTATGTCTGGAACACCTGGCACGCACCTGAGCTCTGGGACATTGACCCCCAGGCCAATCTTACCGAACCAACAGCTTATCCTGTATGGTTCACAAGCACGCTTCAGAAAGTCCAGCAGCTTACACCGGATGTCTCAATACACACAGAAGTATTCTCACCTTTCACCCATCTTATGGAGTTGTTTGGGTACGAACAGGCCCTTCTCGCTCTTCTCGATGCTCCTCCTAAGTGTCATCAGGTGCTCACCGTCTTTACAAAAATGGTGCTTGCACAGGTTGAATTATACGCCCGATGTAAACCTGATGCTGTCCTTGTAAGCTCGGCTTTTGCCGGCGCAGGGTTCATCAGCCGTCAAATGTATGAAGAATTTGTAATGCCTTATGAAGAACAGGTTTTTCAAGCGATACGCAGATTTGGCATCAAGTCATACGTCCACACTTGTGGTGCAATCGGCGACCGTTTAGACCTTATGAGCGCAACCTGCGTTGATGGAATTGACACGTTAGACCCCCCACCGCTCGGCACCGTATATTTAGAAGATGCAAAGTCAAAGTATGGCAGGCGGTTCTTCTTCAAGGGAAACCTTGACGCCGTCAACGAGATGCTGAATGCCGATGACCAGACCTTTGAACAGGCTGTGAAGGAAAGAATCAGAATCGGCAAACCCGACAGCGGATACATACTTTCTTCGGCCTGCAGTGTAGCTCCCCATGTCAAGCCAGAAAGGCTCAAAATACTGGCAGTCTTAGCAGCACAGTTCGGCAAATATCGATAGTAGAAATAGCTCACTCAGCTATATTCTATATCGGCTCAATACGCAGAATTATGCGCTCGGCGGCTTTGAGTTTCAGCTCTAATCCGTCATGCAGATGCTTTCCCATATAACAGACAGATACTGCTTTAAGGATAGGTCGGGTTCTCTTTTTGTTTGAAAAATCTTATTAACTTCTTATATTAAAGGCCACTATGCTCATTCATAATAAAGAGATTTTACTTGACGGAATGGTAGATAATTTGGTATAGATAATATTAGTGAACCCAGCCTCTTCCGCAGGGGCTGGGTAAAGCTTGTGCCTGTGCAGACCTTGCCTTGAGCGAAAAAAGCTTGCCCTGAGCACAGCCGAAGGGTCGAATGGGCGGGCATCTATGGCTTTGAGGTCATCCAGCAGGCAAAATTCTTGCAGTTTTCT
>Ga0307437_1000313_pt1 | contig 40253 bp, 48 predicted proteins | sample SalMarWE160390MG_FD_202146 | JGI IMG/M metagenome (GOLD analysis project Ga0307437, IMG submission 202146) | Salt marsh sediment microbial communities from the Plum Island Ecosystem LTER, Massachusetts, United States - WE1603-90 | ecosystem: Environmental > Aquatic > Marine > Intertidal zone >...
ATTTAAGTAACTCTTAAGTATTATAATCAATCCACCATTACTGAGGAGGTTGTGAATGAAAAATCTAAAATGGAAATGGCTTTTTATTTTTGTTGTGATAACGATTGCGATATGGCAGTTACATTATTCCTATTTATTCTTTTCAAAAGACAAAGAAGAATTTAGCAGGATTCCCCAAAGTAAACAGAAAGTGATTAAATCCCGAGCTCTGCACCTTGGTTTGGATCTGCAGGGTGGTATGCATCTTGTCATGGAAATTGATAAATCTCAACTAAAAGAAGAAGAACTTAAAGGTGCTATTAATAGAGCTCTTGAGATAATAAGGAACAGGGTCGATCAGTTAGGTGTTACGGAACCGGAAATATTGAAACAGGGTAGTGACCGCATAATGGTTCAGCTGCCCGGAGTGATTGACAGAGAAAGAGCCAGAGAAATCATAGGTAAAACAGCTTTGCTTGAATTTAAATTGGTAAGGGATCCCGCAGAGATGCAGGGAATACTTAGTCGAATAAACGAGATTCTTAAAACTATAGAGGGGGATACTTTTGATCTTTTTAGTTATTTCCCTCCCTCAGCCAGAGCTTTCGGAATTATTTCTCCGTACAAATCCTATATTGATTCTCTTCTCAGGCTTCCCGGGATACAAGATCAGATACCTTTTGGCGATACCATACAGTGGGGCAAGGAAGTCATTTTGGAAGGCTATAAATATTATCCCGTATACGTTCTAAAGAATAAGCCTCTTCTTACCGGGAGTTCCATCCTTGAAGCGACTCTTGGAGTAGGTACCCGGCAAGATATGATGGGCTATAGAGTGGATCTTACCATGAGAAAGGAATATTGGAGAAAATGGGCTCAGATTACCGCGGCAAATGTAGAAAGACAAATAGCAATTGTTTTGGATGGTATAGTTCAGTCCGCGCCGGTCGTCCGGGAAAGGATTCCAAACGGTAAATCACAAATAACTATGGGCGATGCTACAATGGAAGAAGCGAAAACCCTGGCGATTATTCTCAAAGCAGGTGCTTTGCCCGCGCCTCTTAAGATTGTAGAGGAACGTTCTATAGGACCCTCTCTCGGGAATGATTCAGTTAGATCCGGGACACGATCTCTTATCGTCGGAGCAATCCTTGTTTTTCTTTTTATGATTGTTTATTACTTAAAGGGCGGGTTGGTAGCCATCCTGGCTTTGATTTTAAATTTAGTATTCTTATTGGCAGTTCTTTCCGGACTGCGAGCCACCTTAACTTTGCCGGGGCTTGCCGGTATCGTTTTAACGGTTGGCGCGGCAATAGACGCAAACGTACTAATTTTTGAGAGGATACGAGAAGAATTGCAGTCAGGGAAGACAATAAGGACTGCAATAGTGGGCGGGTATCAAAAGGTTTTTTCAACTATCTTAGATGCCAATACAACAACTTTTATTGCCGCTATCATATTGTTCTATTTCGGAACCGGTGCTATAAAGGGGTTTGCCGTAACTTTGTCTATCGGTCTTGCCGCAAGTTTCTTTACCGCTATCTTTATCACGCGAAATCTCTTCGAGTTTTGGATATTAAAAGGTTTAAAAAGCCTGCCGATGTTGAGCTTCTTTAAGGAACCGAATTACGATTTCTTGAAGATGAAAAAATTCACTTTTATTATTTCAGGTGTATTAATCCTTAGCGGAATAATTTCAATCTTCATACACGGCGGACTGAAATACGGTGTTGATTTTACAGGAGGGTATATTCTTGAAGTACAGTTCCAAGGAGAGCCTGTTTCCTCCGAGGAAATGAGAGCCGCTCTTGCTACGGTTGGCTTTGATAAGGCAACGTTGCAGAAGGAGAGAGAAGCGAATCTTTTCATGATAAAGGTACAGGAGAACGAAGGGAACCCCTTAGAAGAACTTAAGGCTACTTTGAAGGAAAACTTCTCCGATAGGAAGATTGATTTCCCAAGACAGGAGCTTGTTGGTCCCGCAATTTCGAGAGGTCTTCAAACAAGAGCTGCCTGGGTTGTATTGTTAGGTATGATAGGTATTCTTATTTACGTTTCGATCCGCTTTACTTTTCGATTTGGGGTTGCAGCTGTAATAGCTTTGATTCACGATCTTCTGGTGACGGGAGGTATACTTTCAATAACCAATACAGAGTTTAGTATTCCAATAATTGCGGGACTTCTAACTATACTTGGTTATTCTATAAATGACTCGATCGTAATTTCGGACAGGATCAGAGAAAACACAAAGCTGATGAGGGGCAAGCCTTTCGGTGAGATAATAAATTCATCCATAAATCAGACGTTAGCGAGGACAATAATAACATCTATTACAACTTTGTTCGTCCTTATTTCGCTATTTTTCTTCGGTGGAAGAATACTTCATGGTTTTTCTCTAACTCTTCTTGTTGGAGTTGTAATTGGGACATATTCCTCGATTTTTATTGTCGCTCCAATCGTTGCTGAATGGGAGAAGAAGTATCCTTCAAGGAAAAGATAATGGATAAGACAAGACATTTCAAACCGGGAGAGGTTTTGATTTCGGAAGGCGATATACCTAAAGAAATGTTCTTGATAAGGAAGGGAAGAGTCAGGATAACAAAGAAAGAAAAGTGGATAACCGATCTGAAAACGGGAGATTTTTTAGGTGAAATGGGCGCTCTTGACAGACACCCGAGGAGTGCGACAGCTGTTGCTATTGAAGACACAACGGTTTCTGTTCTGGCAGTTGAAGAACTGGAAGAAAAATTACAAGAAAACCCTATGGTTTATCATCTCGTTAAATCCCTGATAAAAAGGTTGAGAGAAACAGATAGGAAGTTGTATACTTAGAATGAGATTGGGTGTTAATGTCGATCATATTGCCACAATAAGAGAAGCCCGTGGAACAAATTATCCGGATCCGGTAGAAGCAGCCCTTCTCGCCGAATCGGCTGGTGCGGACGGTATAACCTGTCATATAAGGGTAGATAGAAGACACATAAAAGAGAGGGATATAAAAATATTAAGAGAGCTTGTAAAGACCCATCTCAACGTAGAATGTTCGCTGGATAAAGAAATCGGGGCTTTTCTAAAATCCGTTAAACCCGATTGGGTCTGTCTTGTGCCCGAACGTCCCGAGGAAATAACCACCGAGGGTGGGCTGGACTTAAGGAAAGTTTCTAAAGAGGTAGGGGAGGCTACTGAAGAGTTCAAACGCTCTGGTATAAAAGTTACATTCTTCATAGAACCGGATAGCAAAATAGTAGAACTTTCCTCTAAGCTTGGGGCAGATGCTGTAGAATTAAATACAGGAAGCTGGTGTGAAAACCCTACCTCAAATAAATTTAGAAAAATCGAAGAAGCTACCCAGGTAGGCATAACGCTGGGTCTTGAGGTTCATGCCGGCCATGGTTTAAACTTGCAAAATGTTGGTTATATCGTCGAGATCGAAGAAATTAGCGAGTTAAATATCGGTCATTCAATCATTGCCCGTTCTCTTATAGTGGGAATTGAAAGAGCCGTTTCTGAAATGAAAGAAAGGATTTTACTCGGAGTATAAAGCGGCAAAGCCGCTAAAATGCAAAAATTAAATATCAAAATGGAAAATGGCAAATTAAAGTTCAAAAATAAATTTCAACACAGATAAACAAAATTCAAACCACAACCTCAAATATTTTGACAGAATTAACAAGATTTGTAAAATTTTAAAAAGAGTTGAATGGTTGAGAGGTTAAAATAAAAAAACAATAAAGTTGGATTATACCAAGGCCCTCAAGTATCTCTCTTCCCTGGTCGACAGGGAAAAAAAAGGCAGCAAAAAGTACAAGATTTCCTTAAGAAAATTTAGAGAAGATTTAAAAAAATTCGGTAATCCCCAAAAAAAATTAAAAGGGTTTTTGATAGGAGGGACAAAAGGCAAAGGGTCAACTGCTTATATTGTAGAATCAATTTGCAGGAATGCGCACTTCAAAACCGGTCTTTTTACTTCTCCCCATTTAATCTCTTATAGAGAGAGGATAAAAGTAAGTGGGAAACCTATTACCAGAGCTAAGTTTGCCTCACTTATAGAAGAAATATCAGAAAGTAATACCAAACTGTCTGTATTTGAAACTTTAACAACTATGGCTTTTCTCCTGTTTTTAAGGGAAAGTGTAGACTATTCTATTTTCGAGGTTGGACTCGGAGGGAGATTAGACGCAACAAATGTCTTTGAGCCGGATGTTTCAATAATAACGTCTATAAGCTTTGACCACACTGCGATACTCGGGACAAAGCTTTCAGAAATAGCAGGGGAAAAAGCGAAGATTTTAAGAAAGGATAAAATAAATATTTCAGCTCCTCAAGATAAAGAAGTTGAAGAAATATTAAAGGAAGAAGTGGACGGAAATATAGAATTCGTGAAGAAATATAAAGTAATCTCATTAGATGAAAACGGAACTGTTTTTAAATTAAACGGAGAAAAAATAGCCACCAGTTTAATGGGAGAAGTTCAGGCTTTAAATTCTTCTCTGGCAATAACTGCCTGTGGAAGAATAGGAATTAATTTAGGTAAAGAAAAACTCAATGAAACTTTACTGAATTTAGAAATACCCGGGCGTTTTCAGATTTTAAGAACCAACCCGTATATAATTCTTGACGGAGCGCATAATGTTGCCTCGGTTAGAGCTTTAAAGAAAACAATTAAAGAAATTTATAATAAGAAAGTTCTGATTGTTTTCTCCTGTTTATCCGATAAAGATGTTAAAGGAATGCTCATGGAATTAAAACCCATAGTTAAAAAAATTTATCCCACCGAAATACCATATCCCAGGAAAACACCACTTAATGAGATAAGAAAAACTATACTGGAAACAGGTATGGAAATGGCTGATACAACGGGTGTGATAGAAAAAGACATAAAAACTGCGGTCAAAGAGGCTTCAAATTCTGATATAATTATTGTAACCGGTTCTTTTTACCTCGTTGGGGAAGCCTTAAAGAAAATTAAAAATTAAATATCAAAATGAAAAATTTTAACAAAGAAGTCAGAAGCCGGAAGTTAGAATACAGAATCCCTAGCCATCACCTCTTAATTAGCCACGGGTTTACACGGATTTTTAGTTGTTCTCTCTATACTCTAAATCCCAATAATTGCTGAACTGATTAATTCGTTTCGCAAATTTCACAAATCGGAACCTCGTTGTTACCATTTCTATCTATTATATAATAATGTTGAGATGTGTGTCCAATAAAATGCAACCCGTCTGTCGACCATTTCTCAGCGATAAAATCTATAGTGTCTACTGTTGAATCACTGAGAATATTAAATACAATTGTAAACCCACCAACATGTGTCTGACACAAAATTAAATTACTATCTATGGGACCCCAGTCAATAAGATTAAAACTGGAATAAAATTTTACTGAATCTCCATTAAGATTCGAAATGTGGGTTCCGAAAGTTGTATATGCAATCAATGTATCATCCGGACTCCACTGGGGATCCCATGGTAAAGTGCCCGAAATTATCTGATGATCATTTCCTCCATCTCTGTCCATTATCCATATTCCCTGATTGCGTTTTTCATATACAATTCGTGTTGCATCGTGAGATAAATCGGGATCGGTGCCTTCTCCAACTCTCTGTAAACCTGAGCCATTTTTTCTTACCACCCAGATGTTATAATCTTCGTCAGCAAATACGACCCAATCTCCTGCAGTAGAAAGACCATAAACTTGACCATCCGTAAGCAAAAGTCCCTTATTTTCCGTTCCTGTTCCATCACTGTTTATTTCATGTAACCATGTACTATCGCATACAAGTTCTCTTATTAAGTCATTATCTTTATCTACTTCCCATGTTTCCTTTACCTTTAAGAAAATCACTTTTCCATCTGATGTCCAGTCGTGCGATCCATAACAGATGCGCTCCACATAAGTGATTTTTTCGCAACTAACTATAAATACAATTATTAAGCTAATTAATATCCATATTTTCCTCATATATCCTCCAATTTTTACGCTTTCGGCTCTCCGCTTACGGTTTTCCGCTTTCTCTATACCCTTTTATCATTTTATCAACACAATCTTTTTGCTTTCCTCATTTCCCTTAACACTGATAAAATATATTCCGGATGAGATTCCCTTTCCGCCGAATTTTAGCATTTTTTCCGATTGTACATCCGGATATTCTTTTCCCATTCTTCCCGTAACATCCCGAACGATTACGGTTCCGGATGTATTTCCTTTATATGCAAAATTTATAGAGTTGACTGCGATATTCGAAGGAATGACAAGATAACCGGCTGTATTTTCTTCCAACGGCTCCGGATTTGTTTCTTTTATGGCGGACAAGCTTGGGCAACGAATGATATAAAGCCCATCAGAACGGTCTGTTACATAGATAAGATTGTTTGCCGGAGAAACATCACAAACACAGTCTTCTGCAATATAATATCCTACCAATTGAGGAAATATGGGATTTGATATATTTAATATCTGCAAACCATCCGAATAACTTGCAACGTAAGCTATGGTATCTATCACTTGAATATTAAATGCTTCAATTCCCGGATAGCTTCCTATTTCTGTAGGAAAAGAAGGATTCGAAACATTAAGGATTCGAAAATCTTTACTCCCAAAATCTGCAAGGTAAGCAAAACTATCCTGAACATATACGTCATTAATGGATCCAACCGTTTTAAAACCACCAATTTGAAACGGGTTTGTTGGGTCAGATATATCAATCACCCTGAGTCCGGAGTCTGCATCAGCAACGAACGCTAAAGTATCCTGAATAAATAAATTTCCGGCTTTATCTTTCGTATAACAATTCCCTATTTCTATTGGAAAAGATGGGTTTGAAACATTTACAATAGATAGCCCCGAATCTCCATCCGCTATATAAGCTAATGTATCTTCTATAAAAACGCCATAAGAAATTCCTCTGGTACTACAACTTCCCATTTGGAATGGTGATGATGGATTTGATATATTAATTATACATAAACCGGAATCTTCATCTGCAACATATGCAAGACTATCAACGAGGAAAACATCATAAGTGGTAGACGTTGTTCCGCAAAGACTTATTCCTGAAGGAGTTTTAGAATCTGAGATATTCATAATATGAAGCCCTCCAGGGTAACTCGTAATAAAAGCTAAAGTATCTACTACAGCTATCCCATGGGATATTACCCAAGTGTCATAATTCCCTATTTCTGAAACACCACTTGAGATATCTATTATTCTAAATCCATAACCGTAATCCGAAACATAAATCAAATTTCTTATCAATTCGACTCTCGTATATAGCGATAAAGTATTTCCCTTATAAACACCTATTACTGAAATTGAAGTTGGATCTGAAACATCAAAGATTGTAATACCATTATCTACATCAGTAACACATGCTATTGTGTCTCTCACGGAAACATCTAGGGTGAAACCACCCGTAACGTAACTGCTTACAAATTCAGGAGAAGTTGGATTCGTAACGTTCAAAATACAGAAACCTGAGTCCCCTAGTGCAACGTATGCAAGGGTATCCTTTATACGAACCGCCTTTGCGCTTGCCATTCCTCCCATATCGTAACTTGCAACCGTATCCGGTGAGGAAGGATTAGAAACATCGATAATTTTTACTCCACCGTATGAAGCGGCTATATAAGCAAGGTTATCTTTTACCTCTATTCTAGTCTCGGAATTTAATGATATTTCATTAAACTCGCCAACTTTTACTGGATTTTCCGGATCGGAAACATTAATCACTTGAAAACCGAAATCAGTGCTTGCTATATAAGCAAAAGTATCTTTTACAAATATCCCACCCATCATTCCACCATTTGGATTATAATATCCGACTTCTGTTGGAAAAACAGGGTCGGAAATATCTATTATACGAAGCCCACTGTCACCTGCCGAAATGTAAACAAGTGAATCGCTTGCAAAAATATCCCATGCGATTGAAGCAAGCTTAAATTCCCCCGTACAAATGGGGTTAGAAGAATCAGCAATATTAAGTATTTTTAAATTTCTCCCGAAATTGGCAAAAGCAATTGTGTCATTCACAAAAAGAGAATAACACAGCCCTACAAAATATCCACCTTCAAGAGTACAATTTAAAGAGTCTCCTCTCATTGCCGACCGCTTTAGTCCATCTTTCGACGGTTCCCATACAGGATAACCAAACGGATGATTTTTCGTTAACTTCTCGATAGTCGATTCAAATCTATTATTTGACACGGATGTCAAATCGCTACCAAAAAGAAAAATCGAATAAAATAAAACAAGAACAATAAAGACTTTTACTAATTTTTTGAACATTTTACCCCTTTTTTAAAATTAAAAGCTAAATATTTATTAAAATTTATAGAAAAACAATTTTATCCATTAATTATAATAAAAATCGATCAAAATGTCAAACGTTATGGGTTGGCGGAGAGGATGGTTATAGTCAATATTTTTTTTATTCGTGTAATTAGTGCTATTTGTTGTTCCTGTACGTAGATTCTTCGATTCGGTGTTAAACGGTTAAGTTGGCAAATAGTTAAATAGTAAGAACAAAAAACTTTGTGTCCTTTGTGATCTTTGTGGTTCAATAAATTATTTTTTCTCTGTGTCCTCTGTGGAAAGCGTTTTTAGTATTTTATAAGAATTTGATACACATACTCATAGTGTTTTAGATTAAATCTCCACCTTGACAAATCCGAATTGTTTATATCATTGTATCTTTAAAAGTATTTATCTGTAGTTCGATATTCTAAAAGGAAGAATTTGGAGAAAAATTATGAGTAAAAAAATTTACTGAGAGATGCATGTGACAAAGGAGGGATTATGAAAAAAGTTGCAGTGTTTATCGATGTACAAAATATCCAGCAGGTTTTTGAAAAGCAGGGCGCCGAGATAAGATATGACAAATTAAAACAACACCTTACGGATAAGTATAAAAAGCAGGATGGAGAAATTATTAAATATACGGCACTGATTCCTATAAGAGACATGGACGAAAACAGATTGAAGTTAGTCGACGCAATTTCTCTTTCCGGCTATAGGGTCTTGAGCAAGATGGCTAAAGATAGGCCGGATGGAACGGTAAAAGCTAATATGGACGTAGAAATGGCTCTGGAAATCGTTGCTATTTCAGACTATGTCGACGAAATCGTTATTGTGACCGGAGACAGCGACTTTGAACCTCTAATTCATTATCTCAGCAGAAGGGGTAAAAAAATTCTTCTTATAGGTCCGGGTAGAGGACCAACTGCTATAGAGATTATAAGAGCGGCAGACGAATTTGAAAACTTAGACGAGATAAAAGATATCGTTCGTGCAGGTTGACAAAATAATTCTTATCATTATGTTATCGTCAATCCTCGGTAGCTCAAAGGAAGAGCGCCTGACTGTTAATCAGGATGTTGCAGGTTCGAGTCCTGCCCGAGGAGTTTAATTTAATCTTTGTATTAAAAAAGGAATATAATAGGTGCTATACCACAAACACAAGACAGCTTTTAATATTTTGTCTGATGTTTGTCTTTCTCTGTTTTTTCTGTATCTTTTTCTATTAGGGATAGAACTTTTAAGTTGTTCTCTAAAAGGCTTCGGAACGGGATTCGCAAGAATGCTGATAAGTACTACAGCAAATCCTTTTACCGGGTTATTTATCGGAATGCTTGCAACAGTAATAATCCAATCCAGCTCTGTTACCACTTCTATAACCGTGGGCTTCGTCGCTGCGGGTACAATAACGGTTACTAATGCTATTCCAATTGTTATGGGAGCTAATATAGGAACCACCATTACCTGTGTAATTGCTTCTTTTGGTCACTTCTCAGTTGAAAAGGAATTTTCCAAAGCTTTCCCTGCGGCAATCGTTCACGATATTTTTAATATTTTATCCGTAGCGGTTTTTTTGCCCATCGAGATATTATTTCACCCAATTGAACGTCTATCGCTATTTCTTACTAATTTTTTGCTGGGTAAAGAGGGATTAACTTTCCGATCTCCGTTAGACAAGATAATTGATCCTGTTTCGAAAAGAATAATGAATTTATTTGGTGAACACTACATGATTTTAGCAGTTGCATCTATGATTCTTGTTGTTTTTGCCATAACTTTTTTCGTTAAGGTTTTAAGAAGAACTTCCGCCGAGAAATTTGAGTCTCTTATAGACCGTTATCTTTTTAGAAACGCACTTACAGCAGGGCTTCTTGGGTTGGGATTAACCGCTTTTGTTCAATCCAGTTCGATAACTACTTCTTTAGTTGTTTCTCTGGTCGGGACTCAGCTTACAACAATCGAAAAAGTATTTCCTTATACCCTTGGTGCGAATTTGGGGACAACAGTAACCGCGATTTTAGCCGCCCTCGTAACCGGGAACGTGAATGCAATAACAGTAGCGCTCTGCCATTCGATTTTTAACGCATTCGGCATTACGTTGTGGTATCCCTTAAGAAAAATTCCTCTTTCTCTGGCTAAGAAATTAGGAAATTTGTCCGGGAAGAAAAGATTACTTGCATTTATTTATATAATAGCTATATTTATAATTACACCTGTAGTTGCTATATTTGTTATTGGGAGGTAAAATGTTTAAATGGTTTTCAGAAATTTTAAAAGGTCCAGGGTTGATTGAGAAAGCTGAAAATATTGTATCAGATATGCTTGAAATATCGTACAATATGTTTCAGTATTCCATGAAAATTGTTATTGAAAAAGCAGAAGAAAGAGAAAATATATATGCAATCGATAAAAAATTAAATGCTCTGGAAATAGATGTTAGAAAAAAAATACTGGTGCACCTCTCAATTAATCCGAGTCAAGATATTACTCCTTCACTGATCCTTGTAACCATAGTTGTCGACATAGAAAGGCTTGGAGATTATTCTAAAAATCTCATTGAAGTCTCTCACAAATATCCCAAACCATTAAAAGGTAAATATATAGAAAAGATAAAAGATTTAGAAGAAAAAGTTCAAATTTATTTTAAAAAAACCATAGAAATTTATAAGGAACAGAAAGGAGAATCAGGTAAAGAAGTCATGGAAAAACTCTCCGAACTCGTTGACGAATGCCAGGATCTATTGGAGGAATTAATAGAAGATAACAGCTTGAGCAGCAAAGAAGGAATAATTTACTCGCTATTGGTAAGACACCTTAAGAGAGTCTCCTCCCATGTTAGAAATGTATGTTCAGGTATAGTCAATCCTTTTTATCATTTAGGTTACAAACCCGACGATAATTAATTTTTGCCAATGCTTTTATATTCAATACTAGCTCTCTATCTTTCTTTCCCTACAGGTGAACGGCTGAGCTATGGAGCTTATTTTGGTCCTTTAAGAGCCGGATATTCTGTTATGGAAATAAAGGAAGGGGAACTGGAAGGAGAACCTGCTTACGTGATTGAATGCGTTCAGAAAACGGAAAAAGCTTTTTCTATAGTTTACCGAATAGACGATTATTATAAATCTTTCGTTGATACAACAACGTTTTCCACTCTTTCCTATACAAAGAATATTAATGAAGGTAGATATAGTAATAACCTTACTCTCGAATTTACCGAGGATTCGGTTTTCTATACAGATGGCAGGAGAACCGAGAAGATTGCGGGAGCGAAAGACATTTTTGCGGCTCTTTACTGGATGCGCTGTCAAACCTTCTATCCCGGAGATACTTTGAAGGTACCTTTTCATTCTTCGGGCAAGAATCAGGAAATGATAGTTCCCATATCAGAATTGCAGTGGACAACAGTCCCTATGGGGAAGTTCAGAACTTTTTTGCTAACTCCACAGGTAAAGGACGAAAAAATCTTCGGTTCGGAAGAACCTATAAAAATCTGGGTTTCCGTTGATCCCCAACATATACCTGTAAAGATTGAAAGCAAACTTAAAGTCGGGAAGATCAGCTTTCAAATGGAAGAAATTAGTGTGGTAGGAGAAGAAAGGTAATGATTTATACGGTAATAATGGCAGGGGGAAGAGGGACGAGATTCTGGCCCGCATCTACCGAGAAAAAGCCAAAACAATTTCTTCCTATATTTGGAGACAAATCTCTTATAATCCAGACTAAGGAAAGAATTGAATCTCTTACACCTTTAGAAAGAATAAAAGTAGTTACCACTTCAAAATTGGAAAAGGAAATGGAGGAGTTTGGATTCTCACGTGAAAATATTCTGGTGGAACCTGAAGGGATGAATACTCTTTATGCTATTGCACTATCTGCAGCTAAACTCTTGGAAGAGGACGAAAAGGCATTAATGCTTACGCTTCCATCTGACCATTGGATTCCTGATGATGGAGAATTTTTAAAAACAATTAAAAAAGGAATCAAGTGGGCGGAAAAAGGATATCTTGTAACTTATGGAATTGTGCCTTCGAGACCAGAAATCGGATATGGATATATAGAGAGAGGAAAAAAACTGGAAGACTCTGTGATGAAAGCGAAGAGATTTACCGAAAAGCCAAAAATCAAAACTGCTAATGATTATTTAAAGAGCAAAAATTTTCTATGGAATAGTGGTATTTTTCTCTGGCAAGCAGGAACAATACTTGATGAAATAAAAAAGTATCGTCCGGAAATTTCGGAATATATAGATGCTATTCGGGAGAACCCAAACGAAGAAAATATAAAGGTACTTTATAAAAAAGGCATACCTGTTTCAATTGATTATGGGGTTTTAGAAAGAAGCGAAAAAGTAGTATTTGTTGAATCGCACTTTTTATGGGATGATGTAGGGACCTGGACATCTCTTGAACGTATCGAATCGCATGATGATAAAAAAAACGTTAAAAAGGGTAATATCATTGCAATTAACTGTCATGATAATATATTTTATTCGGATAACGGTATAATTGTAGTAAAAGACCTGTCTAAGATGGTGGTGGTTCGCACAGGAAATGCGACTTTAATTATACCAAAAGCAGACACGCAGGAGTTAAAGGAGATTGTTGAACAACTTCCAAAAAAGTACAAGTAAATAAAAGGGAGGTACTAATGAAATATTACTTTTATGCACTAATTGTCGTGTTGTTGGTTGTAGGTTGTGCAAAAAAACAAGCAGTAGCAGAAGAAGGCCCAATAGGTGACGTAATATTCGAAGAAATCTCTGGAGATGACATTGACACTTCTTCTATTGTCTTCGAAGAAACTCTTCCGGAAGAAACCACTTCTACTTCATTTCTTGAAGAATTAGAAGGGGAAACCACTCCTTTTGTCAGTGGATCTGTGAAAAAGCAAGGTTACAGAGTTCAAATTGCAGCTTACACAAGTGAAATGCAGGCAAACAGTGCGGCAGACAGAGCGCGAGGCTCTCTGGGCAGAAGTGTTTATGTTCAGTATATAGCTCCTTATTACAAGGTTCGAGTAGGAAACTTTACCAGCAAGTACGAAGCGACACAATACAGAAATCAACTGAGGAGCACCACATCATACAGGGATGCCTGGGTGGTAGGATCAGAAATATTTGTTGAATGAGGTTGCTCGTTGCTTCAAAGAACCGGGGCAAAATTAGCGAGATAAAAAAAATTTATAAGGGCTCAATAGAAATATTAAGTCCTATTGACATAGCAATCCATCTTGATATATTGGAAGACGGAAACAGCCTGCATGACAATAGCTTAAAAAAAGCTCTTGCATATTTCAGGAAAGTTAATATCTGTACTATGGGAGAAGACACCGGGTTATTTGTAGAAGCTCTTGACGGTAAACCGGGGGTATATTCTGCAAGATACGGAGGCGGAGGAGATGAAAGCAACAGAAAAAAATTGCTTTCAGAGCTTAAGGGAGTAAGCAATAGAAAGGCTTATTTTAAAACAGTAATAGCTTTAGTTATAAGAGAAGATTTTTTTAGATTTTTTGAAGGAAAAGTAAACGGGTATATTACCGAAGAAGAAATTGGGAATGAGGGTTTTGGATATGACCCGATTTTTGTGCCCAAAGGATATAGTAAAACTTTCGGACAGATGAGCGCCGATGAGAAGAACAGTATAAGTCATAGAAATATAGCGCTGAAGAGAGTTTTAAATTATATCGAAGATAAAAAAGACAAAATTGAAAGTCTTTGTAAATAATTACGGGGTGTAGCGCAGCCTGGTTTAGCGCACCTGCTTTGGGAGCAGGGGGTCGGTGGTTCAAATCCACTCACCCCGAGCGCGCCTGTAGCTCAACTGGATAGAGCATCGGATTTCTAATCCGATGGTTGGGGGTTCGAGTCCCTCCAGGCGTATATAAAGTGGTGAGTGTAGCTCAAGTGGTTAGAGCACTGGACTGTGGCTCCAGAGGTTGGGGGTTCGAATCCCCTCATTCACCCATATGCGTCAGTAGCTCAATTGGTAGAGCAGCGGACTCTTAATCCGCGGGTCGGGGGTTCGAAGCCTCCCTGACGCATTTTTTTAAAAAGAAAAGCCACTAAGGCACCAAGACACAAAGAAGAAAATGATTTTTCGTTATCTTTATAGTCTGTGGAATAAACTTTAAATAAACTAAATAAAAAAAGTTTTAAGGTTGATAATGGTGTCTTTGGTCATTTATAGCAATTAAATAACGTCTTAACAACGATATGATAAAGGAGGGGGAATTGGAGTTGAAAGACTATATAGATGAAGAATTAATTTCTTTACTCAAAGGTAAAAAGAAAGAAAAAATTCTGCTTGAACTAATAGATTCTATTTGTAAGAATAAAGAAATCCCCGATCATAAAGAACTGAAAGACGCTATATTTTATAGAGAAAAATTAATGAGTACCGGAATCGGTCTTGGAATTGCGGTGCCGCATGTAAGAATCAAAGGTATAAAAGACTTAATTGTGGCAGTAGGTATTTCTAAGCAAGGTATAACGGATTATGAAACAATTGACGGTGTCCCCGTTAAGATAGTTGTAATGATAGTTGCAGGTGAAAAACAACATAAATTATACATTAAGTTTCTTTCTCTTATCGTTTCAAAGTTAAAGGATCGTGAAATCAGAGAGCAGTTAATTGAAGCTAAAAATGAGAAAGATATTTATAGGATTCTAAACTCCTGAAAATAAAATGGTATTTGAATCTAAGCTGAATATTTTAATACTTATAGGGTTAACAATCTTACTGGGAACAACCGGATCACGTTTATTCAAAAAATTTAAAATACCTCAGGTTATCGCTTTTATTATAATTGGTTTCTTTCTTGGCGATTCTGTCTTGGGAATTATAAACAAACAAATGCTTTCTTCATTTTCTTTCTTTAATATTTTTGTTCTGGGAATTACGGGATTTCTAATTGGGGGAGAGTTAAAAAAAGAGATTTTTGAAAAATATGGCAAGCAATTTATCAATATACTACTTTCTGAAGGGCTTCTCGCTTTCGTCCTTGTCACTGTTCTTGTGGTCCTACTTGGTAATTTGTTTTTTGATAACACGAGCTTCGTTTGGGCCTTAGGGCTTTTGCTCGGTTCAATTGCCGCCGCAACGGCTCCTGCAGCAACAACTGATGTTCTGTGGGAATATAAGACACGAGGTCCTTTGACAACAACTGTTCTGGGGATCGTAGGGTTGGATGACGGATTGGGTCTCGTTTTGTTTGCTATTGCTTCAAGTATCACTTTCGCAATTGTGGGCACAAACGCGCCGGCAATATCTTCGGTGTTTCTTCATATCTTTTACGAAATAGGTGGGTCGGTTGGAATAGGAATCCTCGGAGGTTTGACATTATCTTTAATTGTGAGGAAAATGAGTGATAAATACGGAATAATTACTTTTTCTCTCGGAACAATAGTCCTGATCCTTGGCTTCTCAAAATTAATAGAATGCGATGTGCTTTTATCGGCTATGACGGCGGGTGTTTTTGTTACTAATTACATTCCAAGAAAAAGCGAAGAAGTTTTTGAATTGACAAATGAATTGATGCCAACTCTTTACATCCTGTTTTTTACTTTTTTCGGCGCCCAATTAAACCTTAAGAACCTAACTCTCCCGATAATAATGATCGCTATCGTATATCTGATTGGTAGGACGGCAGGCAAAGGGCTGGGAGCAAATTTAGGAGCTAGAATATCAAAAGCTCCCAAAACAGTCAGAAAGTATCTGCCCTGGTGCCTATTTAGCCAGGCTGGTGTGGCAATTGGTTTATCAATACTTGCCTCGCAACGTTTTCCGGGAGAGATTGGGAATTCGATAGTCATAATTATAACAACCACAACCTTTGTTGTTCAAATTGTGGGACCTTTGGCAATGAGAATAGCAATAACAGGAGCCGGTGAAGCAGGTTTGAATATTACCGAAGATGACATAATAAGAGAAAGTAAAGCAAAAGACATTATGGATACAACCATACCTCTTATTTATGAAGATATGTCATTAACGCAAATATTGAAAATTTTCAGCGAAACGGATAATCTGTTTTATCCGGTTGCAGATAAAAGCAAAAAATTACTGGGTGTCATAACTGTGGATCATATAAAAAACTCTCTAATGACAAGAGGATTAGATACATTTCTTTTGGCTTACGACTTAATGGAGCCGGTTATCGCAAAAGCCTCTCCTGATTTACCGATGGTGGAAGTACAGGAAATTTTAAGCCGGTATAACCTAGAATACCTACCTGTTGTTTCCGCTAAGGATGAAGTTCTCGGTTTTCTGGAAAGAAAACAGATATCCAGGAAAATTTCCACAAAATTGATCGAAATCCAAAAACATGCGGAGGCTTTGAGTTAAATCAAAAATTTTATTGTCAATATTTTTTTAACATATAACTGCTTAAATTGACACTTAAATCGCAACCCTCCAAAGGATTAATTTTAAATAAGGTAAATGTTCAATTGCTATTTTTCGAAAAATTTATATAATTACAAAATACAGGATGGGATTTTTAAGACTTTTTTCATCGAGGTCATAAAACTCAGGTTGAGTAATGTTAATTAATTTAGAACAAATTTTAATTTACAAAGGGGGTGATTTATGGAGTTTATTAGAGGTTTTGATTTAGCTGTCATAATTATTTATCTCGCGACAATACCGCTTTTTGGGATTTTCTTTAAACGATATGTGCACTCCGAAGAAGATTATTTTCTTGCGGGTAGAATGCTACCCTTCTGGGTGATCGGTATGTCTTTGATTGGAACAAATATCGGAGCATATGATTATGTTGGTGCGGCTGGCGGCGCCTATCGTTTTGGTCTGGCTCAGGCGAATTACGAATGGCTTGGTGCTATTCCGGCTATGATTCTGTCCGCAATGTTATTCATACCTTTTTACTGGAGAAGTGGTGCCTACACTGTACCTGAATATCTGGGGAAAAGATACAGTACGGCTGTAAGAACCATTGAAGCCCTTCTCTGGTTTTTCTTTCTTGCCGCTGTTCTTGGAGTATTCTTCTGGGCAAGTGGTATTATGCTGAATACTTATTTGGGTTGGCCTATAGGTTTAAGCATATTTATCGTTGCTGCAATAGTCGCAATTTATACTGTTACAGGAGGGCTTGCAGCTGTCGCAATGACAGACGTTGTCCAGATGCTTGTGATGCTTGTCGGCGGACTTGCTGTAATGATAATAGGATTTAACTTAACCGGCGGGTGGGCCGGTCTTGTAAATATGGTAAAGCCATTGCATCCGCAACATTTTCAACTATTCCAGCCTCTCGATAGTCCGGACTTCCCCTGGCTCGGGATAGTTCTTGGTTTGGGGCTTGTCTTATCTCCTGCCTGGTGGTGCTGTCATCAGGCCATTATACAGAGAACGCTCGGAGCAAAAACAGAGTGGGATGCAAAAGCCTCCATGATGGGAGCCGCATTTCTTAAGATGCTCGTACCTCTTCTTGTTGTACTTCCGGGGTTTTTCGCTCTCGCACTTTGTAGTGATCCTACTCAAATTACAAATCCCGATCAGGCTTTCCCCTGGGTAATGCGTAACCTGCTACCTGTGGGCTTGAGCGGCTTGGTCTTTGCCGGGTTTATTGCGGCTTTACTTTCGTCAATGGACTCTACGATCAACTCGGCAGCAGCACTATTCACCAGAGACATCTATCAGAAATTCGTTGTAAAGAATGCTTCGGACAAACACTACTTACTTCTCGGCAGATTAATAACTTTAGGTCTTGTAGGATTTGGAATATTGTTCGCACCAATAACTAACAGGTTTCCCGGTATATACAGAGCAATGCAGGAACTTTTGACTGTATTTCAGGGCCCGACTTTTGCGACAGTGTTGCTCGGTGTTGCATGGAAGAGAGCCAATAAATGGGGAGCGTTAACAGGGCTTGTGGGAGGAGTCTTTGTTTCTCTTGGACTGCAAAAGATATGGGAGCCAATGATGGGTTTGCCCAGAACGGGAATGAACTTCCTTTATGTTGCCTGGTGGTCTTTCTTGGCCGCTTTATTGCTGAACGTTATAGTCAGCCTTTTAACCAAACCTGAACCTCTTGAAAAAATCAGGGGACTTGTTTACGGGTTTGTTTTAGAAGATGTCTCAACGCAGGAAGCTCTAAGGGAAAGAGCTGAAGGAGGGAAATAATGGATTTGTCAGGAATTCCTTTATACTGGGGAGTTATCGTTACTGTAATTCTCTACGTCGGCATTGCTCTCTGGGCAGTTTTGCGTCCTAAAGAATATATTTACCAGGGCGCTCCAAATAAATCCCGGTGGAGAGATTTAAGAATCTGGGCTGTTGTACTTGCGGGAATTCAGATTCTAATTCACATCGTATGGGGAGGTAAATAATGGGAAAGGATAAAGAAATTTTCGAGCCCTTGCTTGCTATAGGTCTTTTCTGGCTTTTCTTTGGAATACTGATATCAGTTGGTATTTTCTTCAGTAGGACAGGGTTGGGGAAGATTACAAATGGGATTTGTGGGGCAATACTGCTTTTTTCGGGAATGGGAGCATTTTTAAAAGGGACATATAACAAGAGAAAGAGTTCGAAAGGTAAAACATTAAGGTAAGATGTGAAGTTTGTACAACCGTTGATTTCTGAAGGTGAGGCAAAAGAGATTTTTTCTAAACAACGGACACTTTTACGCAGAAAAAAAGGTGAAATTGTAAAAATGGAATTAATACATTTCCCCTGTTACATCTTTGAAGTTACCACGGAAACGAAGACGGAGGAGAAAAGGAATTACGTTTCGGTGGATGGGGTTAAGGGTACTTTTTCCTTTTTGAATTTGGATAATGTCTCTTTGAAAGAAGAAGGGAAGGCCTCTTTTTATTTTGAAATAACAAATGAAGAGGCAAGAAAAATTGCTAAAGAGGAATATAAAGGAGAAATATTGAGATCCGGTTTAATTGGAAAGGTTAAGGCAGAACTAAAAGGAATCAGCGTAGGAGAAAAAATCTGTTATCCGTTCTGGATTTGCTATTATAAGAAAAGCGACAAATACAATTTTGAGGCAATAGATGGAATAAGCGGCAGGATGCAGAGTATTAAGATGAATCCTGTTTTTCTCCAGGCTTTTCATCAAAAAAAGAGAGGGAACTGAATGTATGAATTGAGATGGAATCCTGTACTTAAATGGTGGGTTATGGTTTCAAGTGAGAGACAAAACAGACCTCTTACGCCAAAGGATTACTGCCCTTTTTGTCCGGGATCTGGAAAAGTTCCTGATGATTATGGGGTTCTTTCATATGATAACGATTGGCCTATTCTAAGCTCCCTTCCTCCGGAAGTTGAACCTACTAATTCTTCAATTTTCAAAAATGCGAAATCTTATGGTAAGTGTGAGGTAATTCTATATTCTCCGGAGCATAATAGTTCTCTTGGAGAACTGTCGGGAGAGAGTATTGAAAAGCTGATAGACCTATGGGTGGACAAGTATATAGAACTGGGGAATAAGGATTTTATAAAATATGTTTTTATATTCGAAAATAGAGGCGAGGAGGTCGGAGTAACAATAACTCATCCACACGGGCAGATTTACGGTTTTCCATTTATTCCAAAGAAGATAGAAGTCGAACTTTCCTCCTGTAAGGAGTACTATGAAAAAGAAAAGAAAAATCTATATATTGAAATTTTGAAAGAGGAATTAACACAAAAGAGAAGAATCGTGGACGAAAACGATTTTTTTGTTACTTTTGTACCTTACTTTGCAGATTATCCATATCAGGTTTTTATTGTTCCGAGGGAAAGAAGGTTGTCTCTTGATGAATTTAGCAGCAAAGAAAAAATCCTGTTGGGTGAATCACTCAGGAGGATAGTTAATACATATGATAATTTATTTGACAGAGAATTTCCTTATATGATGTGTTTTCATCAGAAGCCTACAGACGGAAAAGACTATTCTTTTTATCAGTTTCATATTGAATTTTATCCGCCGCTTAGAAATGAAAAAACGCAAAAATTTAATGCAAGCTCTGAGACAGGTTCCTGGACACACGGCAATCCTACTTCCCCGGAAGAAAAAGCAGACGAGTTAAGAAAAACGATGAAAAAACTTTACGGTGATGAATAAATTTTTAGAAACAAGAGTTGAAAAACTTAAAGAAGAATTTAAAAAAACATTTGGGAAGATTAAAGATATACATATTTTTAATGCGCCCGGAAGAGTAAATATCATAGGAGAACACACAGACTACAACGGTGGTTATGTTTTACCTGTAGCCATAAACCTTAGTCTACTTGCCGCCGCAAAAAAGAGAAATGACAGAAAGGTTTACCTTGAATCGTTAAATTTCAACAAAAAAGTAGTCGCATCTCTTGATGAACTTAGATACGAAGAAAAAAAAGATTGGGCAAATTATCCTCTAAGTGTAGTTTGGGTATTAGAAAAAGAAGGTATCAAATTAAGTGGAGCAGATATAATTTTTGAGGGAAATATCCCCGTGGCAAGCGGGCTTTCTTCTTCAGCAGCAATTGAAGTTCTAACGATGAAATGTTTACTGGAATTGTCGGGGCACAACATTGAAAAGGAGAAGATCCCTCTCTTATGCAGGGAGGCCGAAAATGAATTTATTGGGGTAAAAAGCGGAATAATGGATCAGTATATTATAACTTTCGGTAAAAAAAATAACGCACTTTTCTTAAATTGTAAAACATTAGAACATAAATTAATTCCTTTTCATAATATAAAAGATACCGTAATTATAGTTGGTAATACTAAAATAAAAAGAGGTCTGGCAAAATCAGCTTATAATGAGCGAGTCGCAGAATGTAATGAAGGCCTAAAGATATTAAAAGGTTTTATAAAAAGAGAGAACGTTGAGAAACTTAGCGATATCAGAAAAGAAGAATTCGGAAAATATGAAAGCCATCTTCCTCCGATAATAGCAAAGAGATGCGAGCATGTTATATTCGAAAACGAAAGAGTAAAGCAGGCCGTAGAATCTTTGGAAAAGGGGAACCTGGACAAATTAGGCAAATTAATGATACAATCTCATAAATCACTTAAAGAGCTGTATGAAGTAAGTTGCAAAGAACTGGACATTATGGTGGAAGCTTTTTTACAATCAGATGGTGTTTACGGGGCAAGAATGACAGGAGCCGGGTTCGGCGGATGCGTAATAGCATTAGTAGAACAGAAATCACAGGCAGAAATAATAAAAAAAGCAAGCAAAGAATATGAAGAAAAGACGGGACTTAAAGGAGAATTCTACATCACTAGAATATCCGACGGAGTAAGAAAATTATAAACATTCATTTTCAAAAAATTAACTTCTAAGTTCCATTATAGATTTAGCTAAATAGTCAAAGAGTTTTTCAATATCACTAATCTTGACAGAAGAAAAAGCTATTCTGAGGTCACTTTTACCTATGGCGATTGTACCTACTCCATACTCTTTAAGAGCGTGTTCTCTGACCTTGTTGCTGTCAACACCTTTTAATCTTAAACACATAAAATATCCCGAGTTAAAAGGATACACGTCCCATAGTTTTTTAAACTTCTCGTTGTAAACTATTTCTTTGACTTTTTCTGCACGAGCTTTTAATTCTTGGAATTTTTCCTCTTTCTCTTTTTTGAAATTTCCCTCACTTAATAACTTTAAACATATAGACTGAGCTGGGTGGGAACAGTTCGAAATCGAACATCTTATTGCAGCAGCCGTCTTCTTTTCCATGATTTCATATACGTTTTTATTTTGCGCATAATCGGCAAAAGTTAGAAATCCAATTCTAAAACCCCATACGAAAAGTTCTTTCGTAAAGCCATCGAGTTTTACAGCTACGATGTTAGGATGGACTCCTGCAAACTTAGAAAAAATAGAACCTTTAAGCAAGCCTTCTTCGAAAGAAAGTCCGTAGTATGCATCGTCAGCCACAACAAGAATCTTCTTTCCCTTCTTGGCAAGGTCAAGCACAATCTCTTTGATTGCATCAGCTTCTTCTTCCCTAGGAGTATAACCTGTAGGATTATTAGGGAAATTAAAAAGCAGAACTATTTTTTCTTTATTGGAATTATTCAAAGATTCCTTTAAAGCATCAAGGTTAAACCCTTTAAGAGAAGAATCAAAGAAATCATAATTTACTATATTGGCTTTATATCTAACCTGATAAATCAATTTATAATTACCCCACAATTTATCAGGTATGTATATATCGTCTCCCACGTTAATAAAAAGATCACCCACTAACATCAAACCATTAGTTAAAGCATGGGTTACAATTGGAAGGCTAATATTCTTATCCTCGAGCTTATTTTCTTTTATTATTTTTTCCTGCCAAAGTTTTCTAAGCTCGGGGAGACCAAAAGGAGTCGCATAAGGAAAAATTTCTGAAGGAGTTAAATAATTAAAAAACTTGTTCACTGAGGCAAGATACATTGGTCCCCCGTTATCTTTTGCAATACCAATTGTTGCATTGCACTCATAAGCATGCAGCTTCGCCTCCGCACTCTGGGAAATTATACCCTTCGGCATATATATTTCCTTACCGAAATCACTTAAGAGGGAAAAAATTGTCGGCGATTTACCTTTAAGAATATTATTCATTTCTTTTGCTATTTCGTTCATAACAACTCCTTTTTTTATCATTTAAGGGGGGAATTTAATTGAAAGTATTTTTAGTCCTTAAAAATACAGGACTACAAAACCCGTACGAATAAATAGTCATTCTTTTACTTTTGTCAAGGGGGGCTTCCTTGAAAATTAAATATTAAAAATCAAAAAGTAAAATGACAAAGTAAAATGTAAAAACTAAAAATGATAGGACGCAGATGAACGCAGATTAAACAGGATTTTTCTTTGTTGTTTTTTCTGACCGCTATCTGTTTGTAATTATAATATTTGTGTTATAGGTGTGATTCGTTGGTTTTATTTTTTAAATTAATTTTTGAATTTTTATTTGTAATTTTCCATTTTGATACTTGATTTTTACATTTCATTATACTTATATCTCTTAGCTATCGGTATGTTAATTGTATTTACAATTAGCAAATACTTAATTATTTCACGGAAAAACTTATCACAACTTTTACAAAAAGATATAATTTCATACCCTTGACAAATCTGATAATCGTTGTATTATTATTAATGAAAGTTTTTGCGCTTTCGCTAACACTGATTATAGTTTAATTAAAAAAATATAGAAAAAAACGCAACAACAAAAAGGAGGTAAGTATGATTGAGCCGGTAGGCAGACGTGTTTTAGTAGAAAGGATAGAAGAAGAAGAGGCAAAAAAAGGTAGCATCATCGTCCCCGATACAGCAAAAGAAAAACCTCAGGAGGGTATTGTTAAGAATGTAGCAAAAGTCGGTAAAGATGACGACCCTCTTCCGGTTAAAAAGGGAGATAAAATTCTTTTTGAAAAATACGGCGGAACCGAAGTAGAGTATAAAGGAAAAGAGTATCTGATATTAAGCGAAGATAATATTCTGGCGAAAATAGGATAAAAGGAGGTAAGAAAAAAATGGCGGCAAAAGAAATTATATATTCTCAGGATGCAAGCAATGCTTTAAGGGCAGGGGTAACTAAGCTTGCTAAAGCTGTAAGGGTGACTCTTGGTCCTAAGGGTAGAAATGTTGCTCTGGAGAAAAGTTGGGGAGCGCCTACGGTAACAAAGGACGGGGTTACCGTAGCTAAAGAAATCGAATTGGAAGACGCTTTTGAAAATATGGGCGCACAGATGGTAAGAGAAGTCGCATCCAAAACCAGTGATGTTGCGGGAGATGGAACTACAACCGCAACCGTTCTTGCCGAAGCTATTCTGCTGGAGGGAATGAAAAACGTTGCAGCCGGAGCAAATCCTATGGCTTTAAAAAGAGGAATGCTAATGGCTGTGGATAAAGTGGTCGAAGAGCTCAAAAAGATCTCTCAGGATGTTAAGGGAAGAGATGAAATAGAACAGGTAGCTACAATTTCAGCAAATAACGATAAGGAAATAGGACAAATAATTGCCGATGCTATGGAAAAAGCCGGAAAAGACGGAGTTATTACAGCTGAGGAAGGGAAAGGCTTAAAGACAGAACTTGAAGTTGTCGAAGGAATGCAGTTCGATCGTGGATATATCTCTCCTTATTTTATAACGAATCAGGAAGATATGTCAGTTGAGTTAGAAGATGCATATATTTTGATACATGATGGAAAGCTTTCAGCAATGAAACCACTTCTACCTCTCTTAGAGAAAATTTCTCAGCAGGGCGCACCGTTACTTATAATTGCAGAGAGCGTTGAAGGTGAGGCACTTGCAACTCTTGTGGTTAACAAACTTAGAGGAACCTTGAATGTTGCTGCAGTTAAAGCTCCAGGATACGGAGATAGAAGAAAGGAAATGTTAAAAGATATTGCAATTCTAACGGAAGGACAGTTTATTTCTGAAGAGATCGGAATTAAGTTGGATGCCGTTCAGATATCAGATCTTGGTAAATGCGATAAGGTGAAGATTGATAAAGATAATACTACTATGATTGGCGGAAAAGGTAAGAGTGATAAAATAAAAGGAAGAATTCAGCAAATTAGAACAGAGGTAGAGTCTACAACTTCTGATTATGATAAAGAAAAGCTCCAGGAAAGATTGGCAAAGCTTACGGGCGGTGTCGCGGTTATTAAAGTAGGAGCGGCAACCGAAGTAGAAATGAAAGAAAAGAAGGCGAGAGTTGAAGATGCTCTTCATGCTACAAGAGCAGCTCGAGAAGAAGGAATTATTCCTGGCGGAGGAGTAGGACTCCTACGAACGAAGTCTGCTATCACGAAATTTGCCGAAAACCTTGAAGGAGATGAAAAGCTCGGAGCCGGAATAATAGCGAGGGTTCTCTCGGAACCTCTGAAATGGATTGCTACAAATGCCGGAGAAGAAGGTGCCGTTATAGTGGAGCATGTCTTGAATGAAAAAGACGTTAACGTCGGTTTCAATGCCGAGACACTCAAAATTGAAGATTTGATGAAGTCCGGAATTGTTGATCCCACAAAGGTTGCCAGGACTGCTCTTCAGAATGCTGTTTCGGTTGCCTCTCTTCTTACAACAACGGAGACTTTGATTGCAGAAAAGAAGGAAGAAAAAGAAAGCACCCCGGGGATGCCCGGAGGAGGTATGCCTCCAATGTAATTTAGGTGCTGAAAAATAAAAAAAGGGGCAGTTAGGCTGCCCCTTTTTTATTTTTCTTGGCTATATATAAAATTCTTTTGGTAAACCTGTCGGGTCTTGAATGCCCAAAACATCTAAACGCATCGATAACTTCAAAATCCAAAGTTTTTAGACCGTACTTTATTTCCTCTTCACTGTAACCTTTCTCCTCATGTATTTCATCAATCCTATGCCAGTTTGTATCTTTTTTCACGAAAAGAGTTAGATGAAGAGTTAACATTTTGGTGTCTTTATTATATGCGTTCCTCCAAACACTCATAAGGTTTTTGTTTTCTTCCCTAACGTCTCTTCCCGAAACGCACTTAAGTCCATATGGTGTGTTCATATCAAAGATGAAATGTCCACCGTCTCTAAGTGCTTCTTTGACAGAGCTAAAGGCTTCAATAAGATTGTCTAATTTAAGTATATAATTTAAAGAGTCAAACATAGAAAGTACAAGGTTGAAATGGTTTGAAAAAGGAAGCCTCATTGCGTTAGCCTGAACTAAAGTCACGTTCGGGTCTTTTTCTTTTGCAACCTTTAACATTTCAATAGAGTTGTCTACTCCTAAGAGAGGTTTCTTTTTTCTCTTTACAAATGGTAATATTGAATTTCCCGTACCGCAAGTTAGGTCAAGCATCGGAGTTGCTTTAATATTGAAGAGATCTATGGTATCCATTATGTATTCTATCCATTTATCGTAACCAACTTCTTTCATCAGAATATCGTAGTACTGGGCTATATTGCTATAAGGTTTATTGAAGCTGTTGGAAGATAACTTTACCATTTTCGATTTTAAATTTACCTCCGGGGATTTGTGGAATAAAGGGTAAATAACCGTACTTATACAAATCGAAAAGAGATTCCACATAGAAACCTTTATCTTTATAAAATTGTTTGTATTGATCCGAAAGCACCTTGGCTATTCCCTTTATGGCCTTTTCTATAAATATCTCACTCGAAGAAATTCCATATAACCTTAAATATAAGCGTAGGGTCAACTCAACTCCTTTGCCCTTATATAGTGTCCAGGTTGCAAATCTTTCTACTATTTCGGGAGCGTCCTCCTTATAGGATGCAAGAAGAAACCATTTTGAAGCTTTTTCGGGATTTTCATTATATATATAATAAATAAAACCCTTGGTAAAGGGGATCTGCCAGAGTTTCGGATTGTCTGCTATACCTTTATCAAGCAACTTCATAGCCAGATCGCTTTCACGTGCGTCGGTTGTAAGCAATAGTGTTCCCAGGGTATATACCGGTATAAATTTTGGATCGAGATCTGTAATAATATCAAACATATGGTAAAGATAAGGATAACTATTATCAGTCTGATGGTGTTTGCCAAAATAAGCGCCTGTCTCAATCCACAATAAATCTGCCAGAAGGAGATCAAACCCACCGGTGGTTGCTTTTACGAATTCATTCGAAGGAAAATAAAGCAGTTCCTCTCTTTTTTGTTTTGGAATCCATTTAAATCCTTTCTTTTCAGTTAAAGCAAGGAGTATAATTAAAACCAACACCAACAATAATCTTTTCATAGAAATTCTTTTCTCGAGTATAGAAAAGATGAAAAAATTATCAAAATTAAGGAATATAAAAACGAATAGGAAAAGGCTAAAAGATAAGAGTTTATTGTAATAGGCAGATGATAAACTACAGTTGCCTTTATGTTGAATACAGAAAAATTTGGTAATACATAGTATAGAAAGTTGAGAATCACTGTTAGAATTGGAACTTTTAAAATTTGAGTAAGGCTTTTAAGATAGAAGGTCAGATGCGCTATGAAAAAAAGCAGCAAGGCCATAATTCCTGAGGTTAGTGGCGAGGTAAAACAGGAAAGAAATATAACTAAAGCATCGAGTAACAGGAATTCTAATAAAAAGAAATAGAGAATGTTTAGCAAATATATATCCATAGTCCGTAAATACAATTTACAAAATATTATGAAAATAGTAAACAATAAAAACTGAACAACAGCAACGAGATAATACAAACCTAAAAACTTACCTGTAACAAACTCGAGTGTGCTTACCGGTTTAGACATTATAGAATATATTGTTTTTCTTTCAATTTCCTGATGAAATATTCTTGAACCGACAAAAATTACTACAATTACACCAAATATCTCCACAAGACTGATTCCGAAATCCTTTATTATCTTTGAAGCTTCCCCGATTGATATAGGTACAAAAATCTCAGACGAAGCCATGAGTAAGAATCCAATTATTGTTATTGAGATGAGAACCTTATCCCGTATTGCCTCTTTAAATGTGTTCTCTGCTATGGTTAGAATTTTATTCATTTATTGCCCTCATAAAATGTTCTTCAAGAGTGCGTTTTACAGGAACGACTGAAAGAATTTTCCCATTCTTTTTTATTATTTCTTCAATTGCTTTGTCTCTTGTTTTTTCGCTTTTGATCCGAAGAAAATTAACCCCGCTCTCTGCTCTTATTTCACCGAATTTACTGAAGTTCTCTACATTATTAATACCTACAAACTCTATTTCCACATATTTGATATCTCTTTTTAGAATTTGTCTTATAGATCCGACCTGTTTCATTTTTCCATCAATTATTATCCCAACTCTGTTGCAAATCGCTTCTACATCGGATAAAATATGAGAGGAAAAGAGAACGGTTTTGCCTTTCCTGTTAATTTCAACAATTAAATCTTTTATTTCTCTTCTGCCCAGTGGATCAAGTCCCGAAAGAGGTTCATCGAGCACAACAAAATCAGAATCCCCTATAATAGATTGAGCAAACCCTATTCGCTGGATCATACCCTTTGAGTATCCTCCTAATCTTTTATTAATACTGTCTTTTAATCCGACCATAGCCAGTTTTTCCTTAACTTCATTTGTAGCAAGATTTTTATTGTACAGCTTTGCATAAAAAACGAGAAGTTCTCCCCCTGTTAAATGTGGATAGAAGGACGGATTTTCAGGCAAAAAACCAATTCGCTTTCTTGCTTCTAAAGGACCTAACTTATCAAATATCTTAATTTTGCCTGAAGTTGGCTTGATTAGAGTGGTTATTATCTTAAGCGCAGTTGTTTTTCCCGCTCCGTTTGGACCAAGCAAACCATATATTTCCCCTTCTTCGATTTCCATATCGAGCCCGTCTAAACCTACCGACTTTTTCATTAGGAAAGGAGAACGGTAAATTTTTACAAGCGACTTAATATCTAGTATCTTCATTGCCAAACTCCCGCTATTTTTTCTCCGCATTCAGGACAACTATCTCTTTTTATATTGTTTTCGAGAATATAATATCCTCTCCTTTTTATTAATAGTTTTCCGCATCCGGGGCAATAAGTATTTTCACCAGGATGCCCTGAAGGTACATTCCCAACAAAAGAGTATTTAACTCCCATTCCAAGGGCAAGCTCTCTTGCTTTTTCTACAGCCTTTAGCGGCGTCTGAGGTAAATTCTCAAGTTTATATGTTGGGTAAAATCGAGAGAAGTGTATCGGAACTTCATCTCCCAAATTGTTCAGAACCCAGTTTGTCATTTCCTTTATTTCTTTTGTGTCATCATTTATGGTAGGGATTATCAGGTAGGTAATTTCCAACCAGACTCCTCCTGCTTTAAGTTTTTTTAAGGCGTTAAGCACAGGTTCGAGGCTTCCAGAGGTTATATCCCTGTATGAATCGTCTCTAAAAAATTTAAGATCGACATTGGCCCCGTCAAGGTAGGGGATAAGGTCAAGAAGAGGTTTTTTATTTAGATAACCGTTGGAATGATAAACATTTTTAATTCCTTTTGTCTTCGCGAGTTTTGCCGAATCCAGCATATATTCTATGAAAACGGAAGGCTCTGTATATGTATAGGCTATCGAACTTATATTATGGCGCCTCTTATGGCGTAGAACCTCATTAACTAAGCTCTTTGGCGGAAGTTTATAATTGCTTGTTTCCTCAGGAGCAACTTGAGATATTTGATAATTCTGGCAGTGTTTACATCTAAAGTTACATCCAGCTGTCGCAATCGAATAAGCTGTTGTTCCGGGAAGAAAATGATAAAGAGGTTTCTTTTCTATCGGGTCAATATGAACCGCGCATGGGTTACCGTAACTGAGGGTATATAGTTTTCCGCCTCTATTTTCACGTACTCTGCAAAAGCCTCTCTGACCGTCTTTCAATACACACTCATGAGGACAGTTCTGACATTGGACCGTTTTTCCGTCTTTCTTTATCCAGTATGAAGCTATTTTAGGCTCGACGTAATAACCTCTGGACGAGGATTTCGCCAAAGTGGTCAAAGGTAGGGCCGCGAGCGTTTTTAAAAACTCTCTTCTATTCATTTTAATAAATCTTAATATATTTTTATTTATTGTCAAGCGTATCCACCACCCCCAAGAATTTTGAACCACAAAGAACACAAAGAGCACAAAGTATATTTTTTTGTTTTTACTATTTAACTATTTCTCTATTTGACAATTTGACTGAGATTTAAAAAATCCATTAATCAAATTCGCATAAATAAAGATCCTTTTAAATCTCTATTTTTCTGCAGATAAAAGTGTTTCTATTTCTCTTATGGAAAGGCCGTCTTCTTTATAATGCGGAAATCCATTTTCCTGCGCGTACTTTAAAAAAGCCAATAACTGATTACCATAACCCCTTATGATCACAAGTAAATCAGTGTTTCTTTCATCCAAAGTCCTGTATGTTGCGGAAAATTTATATGCTAATTTTTCCCGAAGCGTTAAATTCTTATCTTCTTTTTTATCTGTCAGGATATGGGATAATTCATGCGCAAGCCCACCTTCTATAACTTCTTCAGGAGTTTCTTTCATTGATAAATCTACTTCGATATAAGAGCCCTCTTCGCTTAACTCCCCATATTCAAAAAGAGCATCATCTAAATCACTGTATTCTATCTGAATATCATCATCCATTAGTTCAGGAAAACCTTTTTTTATTACTCTGTCTCTGATTTTACCTAAATTATCAGCGTCTAACAAAAAATAAATCCTTTTAATATTTTTATTCTAAAAACATACCTTTTAAACCAGTAATATCTTCAATCTTTCTATAAACTTTCACATCCGTCTTTAATAAAACTATCTCATTCGTTATCTCTACCAGGCCTTCGATTAAATGTCCCCCAACCACTTCTTTATCCTTATTGCCTAAAACCGCGTGTAAATGAAATATGTATTCTTCGTCCTGTTTAGCGATATTGCCTTCCAGCGAAAGTAATTCGTGAGGGGTTTTAAAATATTGGGGGGTATAATTCCCCTTTTGTTTAAAATAACCGAGTTTAAAATCTTTCAATTGACCAATACCAGATATTACCACAGCAGTGTTAACCTGATACTTTCTACAGACTTCTTCCAATTTCTCATGAATATTTTCAACCGGGAAAAGTCTGATAAAGATTAAATCCTTCTCTTGTTTGCTATGCATATTTTCTCCATTGTAGTTGAATCATCATTTATATAATTAGTAACTTTCTTTGTATTTGTCAACATTCCCTATCCCCCCATCCAAATTTCTCACATAAAAAGCATGTAGTATGTAGTACTTGTATTTTTTTAACGCAAGATTCACGACTAAGTTGTTTACCCGTGAAAATCCCTAGCAATACTTAGGGTCAGGGATTTGGGATTTCTTAGTTAAAAAAACAAAAAATTTCTTTTATTAGTGTTATTTGTGTGATTCGTTGTTCCTATTGGTGTTGTGGAAGGGTAAAACAAAATTATTTTTTTCTTTGTGCTCTTTGTGTTCTTTGTGGTTCAAAAAAGTTTCTTCTATTTGTTCTTAAGTTTTCCCTCGACGGATTTTACTTTCCCCTCCATGGTCAATTCCTTATCTTTTCTTTCGTCCAATTTAATTGTTGTTACAACCCTTTTAACTTCATCACTAAAAAGAGTACTGTGCATTTTTCCCGCAACGGACAATAATTTTTCGATAGATTTAGCCTCGATAATTGTACCCATGGAAGTCAACTGATATTTTATATCCGGTTCGTTCTTTAAAACTTCTATGGCTCCCGCGACATATCGGCTCAAGGAGGGGTTTTTTGTTCCGATAGGAACAACACTTATTTCCATTACTGCCATCTAAACCTCCCGGTTTTTTCTCATCTTTATAATTACAAAACCACTTTCTCCATAGCCATCTTTAATATCATCTATTCTGTTTAGTTTCTCGGGGAAGGTGGAAAGCGTTTGTTTTATTTCCACTTTAGAAAATCCGGTTTTTTTTAACTTTTCTATGACTTCTTTTACGGAATAAAAATTCGCAAATTTATAAAATGGATTTTTTTCTTTCTTTTTCAGATATAATTTTCCAAGAAAACTTTCTCTATCGATAAAACCCAAAATAATAAAGCCATTTTTCTTAAGGATTTGTTTTATTTCTTTAAAAGTTTTTTCTATATCACTTAAAAAACAAAGAGTGGTAGTAATCAAAGCAAAATCAAAAGAATTACTGGCAATTGGCAGTTGTTCTCCTACTCCTCCTATAACACTAATTTTTCTTTTCCGCGCGACTTTAAGCATAGCAATGGATGGATCGATTCCGAATTTTATTGCTAGAGGTCCCGCGAATCTCCCCGTACCCACGCCTATTTCAATTCCTCTTCCCTTGGGCAGTAAATCTTTTACACCTTTTAATTCTGAGTTATAAGCAAAATGGTTCTTAATAAACCAATCTTCATATTTCTTTATGTTTCGTTCGAATGCTTTTACTAAGTTGTTTTCTGTTTGTTTTTCACTGATTTTATTCTTCATTTCGGTATTCTTTTACGAACAAAAGAGGAAAAACAATATCACTAACACAGCAGGGAATCCATACAGCCAGAAAAAGAAACAGAAAAATATACAAATATTGAAACCATAATACTACCGCACCCAAACTCATGATTATGTGAAAAAGAGAAGCCCATGTACTTAACAAAACATGACCCATGTGAGGAATTTTCGTTTCGGGCTTAAAATATGCAAATATAACTCCTATTATTGCCAAAGGGTTAACCAGCCACCATTTTTCTATAAAGCCGAGGTGAATTTCCCTGTTCGGCATATCAAGCAGTGTCTCTCCCATGTACGGAATAATCGAATCGCTAATTGTGGCGATTCCTATCGAACCCACATAGCCAATAACCAGTAATATCAGAAGTTTACATCTTCCTCTGAAAAGACCGCATTTGTGGATTTTATACATCGAAGCGGTTGCAAACGCACTAAGAATAATATGCACAGGATGTAACGTATAAAAAACATTGCGAGAAACCCCCGATGGTATTTGCCTGAAAAGAAACATTATAGCAATTCCCGTGAGTGTGCCTAATATGGTAAACGGCGCGTGATTTTTTAATTCCTTCAGTATTTTTTTGAACATTTTTTAAATCTCAAAAGTTTTTCCCGCAGCAATTTTTATAAAATTATCTTTATACGCGTTTTTAAAAATCACTTGAGCTTCATAACCGGTGCAGTGTGTAGGACCAACTTTTTCGACTTTCAATTCCTTGAACTTTTCTACGATAAGTTCTACTTCTCTATCATCCCTGCCCATCAAATGGAATCCCCCGAAAACAAAATCGATTTTATCTTCGGGAAAACTGTTTTTAACTTCTTTTATAATCTTTATAATACCGGGATGTGAACAGCCCGTAATTATTATAGTACCTTCCCGCCCTTTTATCAAGAGTGCCTGTTCCGCTATAAATGAGCCGTTGTAATTTCCCGCGATTTCGCCGGTCGCGAAAATATTATTTTTGACTTTTGTAAGTCCTTCTGTTAGAATAAGATTTCCTCCAAAAGAAACAACTTTCTTCTTAAACTCTTCTCTAAAGTTAGAACATCCGTAAACATCGATGTCTTCTGTTTTTTTCAGTAAACCCCATAAACCTCCGGTATGATCCCAGTGGTCATGAGAAATAACCACTTTTTCTATTTTAGAAATATCTATGTCCAGGTTTTCCATGTTTTTAAATAAATAATCCGATTTTTCTCCCGTGTCGAACAATACAGTTTTATCAACCAAACAGGAAAATCCCCAGCCGGGTATAAATTTTTCGTTTAAATTAGTGTTATCAAAAACTATTTTTATTTCCATTTTATATCCCCTCCTGTTTCCTTTTTAATTCCGTATCGATTCTGCCATCGGGTAACATCCAATCCGGATGTGCCTCGCCATTTTCCTCCATTTTATACCTGACACAACTTTCCCAATCACCTTTACAGTAAAGCTCCACCAATTTACTCTCAAGAATACTTATCTCATAGAATCTCTTCATCGGACACACGGGATACCATTTGCACTCGGAAAGTAAAACTTTAAGCTTACTGTAATTCTTTTTTATCCTTTTTTTATCCTGAGTATCAAAAACCAAAGCGGTCGGATGGGTCAGGGGATATATCTTTTTTTTCTGTGTCAGAAGGAGTTTCCCGTAGAGATTCTCAAGGTCTTCTTTCTTCTCGGGTACAGTATAATTGTGTTTATTTAATATATAACGCGTGGCATAAAATCCCAGCGGAGATATTATCTCAGGGTCGATAAGTTCTATCTCTCTGTCGAGATATTCCGAACAGGTATTTATTTCTTCCTGTTTGGGTTTTCGGTAGTTTGGAAGCATACACTTAACAAGATTTGTTAAGTATAGGTTGTTTCTTTCTATACCGAGTTCACCGAGTAATTCATCCAGCGCCTTTCCTGTAGGTCCTACAAACATCCTTCCTTCTTCATCTTCTTTTTCTCCGGGAGCTTGAGCCACCAGCATAACCCTGGCTTTTGGATTACCTTCCCCGGGAAGTGCATTTTTTCTTGTTTCGGACAATGAACATTTATTACAATTAATTATTTCCTCTTTCATATAGGGGAGACCTCCCTTATAAAGCATTCGATTCTTCCCGGCAAATTAGTTGTGATTATAAACCAAGACGATTTCTCCCACCCCGCAGTTTACATCTCTGGCGATCACAGGGCATTTTGCCATAAACAGAAAAAAGATGGGCCTCTTTTCATCCGATAGTGTCTCATAATTACCCTGCCCTTTGCTAATAACCAAATCGGCTTTTTTAAAGGTTTCAATAAAAGGTTTTGAACACAGAGGAATAATGGTTCCGGGAACCTCTGACCCGCTCGATATGATTTCTGCAAAATTATCTATACCCGCCTTGACCGCGTCTTCTTTTAAGGCGTCGTTTATTATGGGTTTCTCTCTTACCGCGTACACTATTTCTTTTTTTGGATCGACTCTTTTTATTTCTTCCAATAATATAGAATCGAAAACAGTTTCTCCGACATTATCACCGATATACAAAATACTGCCGGCATTTTTTACGGCATTCTTAAGAGACTGAAAATCAAAAATGTATTCTTTTTCATCTTCTATGACCCTCTGCTCCTTCCCGAGTATCTTTGTAAGCTCTTTTTCTACATCCAGGGAGTTCCTGGTCCCGTAGTCGATTATATTCCCCGCAATTGCCAGCTCGACTGCCATAAGTAATTTATCTTCAGCCGATTCTATTTTTTTCTTTAGTTCAGGGTAGATTTTTAGCGTTTGCTCGTTAGCTCTTTCTTTTAGCTTTTTATAGGGATCTTCTTTTCCGGTTAATTTTTTTACGATATCATGTATCGTTTTCCCCATTTCCGGAGGAGTAGATGACAATTTTATATCCGGGATAGATTTTGCTATCTCATCGAGAATTTTCTTCTGGGTTATATAATCCGCGCCAGCCATTCTGGCAGCTTCGAGAGCCTGCTTGAAAAAGCAAGGTATACATTCCAGATAAGTTTTCATTTTATTGTCTTAACCTTTTTTTAAGTCTTTTTTTAGTCTTTCCCATATTTTTAATATTTCTTTCTTTGCTTTTCCTTTATTAAATTCTATAATGGTTTTACCTTCTACCATGGCACTAATTACCAACTTATCAAAAGTAATTCTACCAAGTATTTCAATGCTATTGTCATTGCAAAATTTCTCGATTATTTTTGTAATATTTACATTTAAATCATATTTGTTGACTATAAGTTTTAGAGGAACTTTAAAATGTTTTCCGACTTCCGCAACCCTTTTTGCGTCATGTAAGCCCGAAATAGTCGGTTCAGTCACAATAATAGCGTAATCTACCCCAGTGATTGAAGCAATTACAGGACAACCTATTCCAGGTGAACCGTCTATAATAATTAAATCTTTGTTTTCTTCGATAGCTATCTCTTTCGCTTTTTCTCTTACCAAACTTACCAGCTTCCCCGAGTTTTCTTCTCCAATTCCTAGTCTAGCATGCACCATTGGTCCATATTTGGTTTTGGCTATGAACCATTCTCCTGATACATTTTCTTGCATTTCTATCGCCTGTGTTGGACATACGTAACTGCAGAAAGCGCAGCCCTCACATGAAATTGAATCAACAAAAAAATTTTCCTTTATTGCATCGAACCTGCATACTTCTATACATTTTCCGCATTCGATACATTTATCTTCTTTAATAACAGCTGTAAAACCACTTTTGAAAATATTCTTTTCTTTTATCACGGGTTTTAACAAAAGATGTAAGTCTGCCGCGTCTACATCACAATCCGCAAATACGGCATTTTTAGCCAGAGAGGCAAATGATGCGGTAAGGACTGTTTTTCCCGTACCTCCCTTTCCGCTAATTATTACTATTTGTTTCATCTTATATTTTAACTGTTATAGGCGCAAAGGCACTAGGTTGTAATTCGTATTTTTGATCATATTTTTCTTTGAGTCTTCGCCTCTTGGTGCCCAATATTTTCTCTTATTTTTTCGTACAAGGCTTTAAATTCATTATTGTATTTCGGGATTGCTTCAACCAGTGGAATTCCCTTTGAATAAGCTACGGCTATTTCTCTATCAAAAGGTATTTGCATAAGGACAGCGATATTTTCTTTTCTGCAATACCTGATTACCTCATCGTTTCCAAGGTCCGATCTGTTTATAATTACACCAAAAGCAATACCGAGTTTGCGTATCACCTCTACGGCTAGAATCAGGTCATTCAACCCAAACGGAGTAGGCTCGGTAACAAGAATAACGAAATCACTATCCTTTATTGCACTTATCATCGGACATGCAGTACCGGGTGGGGCATCTATAATAACTGTTTTGTCTTTGAGTCTTTTTTTCTTTACCGCTTTGATCAAAGGAGGAGCCATCATTTCTCCTACTTTCAACTTACCATGGGAAAACTGTAAACCGTTTTTACTTCCTGTCTCCACAATACCTATTTCTTTCTTTACTTCCTTTATAATTCCCTGAGGGCAAAGGTAAGTGCAGGCTCCACACCCATGGCATAACTGCGGGAATATTAAAACTTTGTTTTTAACAATTGCTATTGCGTTATACACACAAACTTCCCCACACTTTCCGCAACCATTACATTTTGATTCATCAACTTCGGGAATGGGTATATAAATAACTTTTCTCTCTTTAAAATGTGGCTTTATAAAAATATGGGCATTAGGTTCCTCGACATCACAATCCAACAATTGTGCATTCCGAAGGGAAAGTGCAAAATTGACCGCGACGGTAGTTTTACCGGTACCTCCTTTACCACTCGCGACAGCAATAATCATTTATTTGTCCTTTACTGTTTCGTTAACCAATCGTCTTTGAATTGCCTATTTAATTTTAACTCTGGATTCATCTTTTCTACGTCTTCTCTGTTGAATGGAAATCTATATTCGTCACAGTAAGAAGCGATAATATTGTAAGCCCGGTTTATACCTTTAACTTTCTCCGGATATCCCCGAATTTCCGGTGTTTTATCGGGATGATATTTCTTCATTAATTCCCTGTATCTATTCTTTATTTCTTCTTTACCAGCTTTTTCGCCTAACTCTAATATTTTTCTTGCCTTATCTATCTTCTCGAATTTGTCCAATATATACTTACTCTTTTTTGTTTAGAATCTTTGTAATCTTATCTTTCTTATTTAAAGTTTCCTGAAATTTAATACACAACCTTTAATCCTGTTATCATCATGAATTAACTCAGTATGTATCTCCCTCTCAAATCTGAAGCCGGCCTTTTCGATTTCTTTCTTGATTTCATGGTTTGAAGTAACATCTGTATGAGTAGCAAGATGTGTCGGATAAACCGAAAAAAGCGCGTTTTTCCTGGCAATTCTCCTTATAATTTCATAAAGTTTCATTCTATCTCTTACGGTACTGCTATCATTTTTGCCCACTAAATGTATGACGTCATAACACAAAACTACATCGACCGTATTCTCCTCCAAAGGGATTTTCGTTTTCTCGTTTATTAGTTCAACGTTTATTATCCCCATTTTTTCTAATTTTCTTTTTAGCTTATCCAAAACATTTTTATCTTTATCCACAGCATATACTTTAGCGTTTGTACCTACTATTTTCGAGGCAGGTATTGTGTAATTCCCCTCGCCTGAACCAAAATCTAACACGCCCTGGCCTTTTTTAATGCCAACTTCTTGCAAAAACTTTTCGCCTTCCCACACCGATTTCAATACCTTCCCCGTTTACAGGCATTAATTCTTTTACGGCTAAAATTTCAGACTCGTAAGCAAATCTGTTTTTCTCGAACCAATCATCATATCTTTTATGATATTTTTCAAAAGGTTTGATTTTAGGCACAATCTATCTTTCCGCCTGAGTAATCTTGATAATTTTGCCAACTATTTCTTCTGATTTCTTCTTGTTTCCGATTCTTAAATCTAAATCCACAAAAGGGTTACCTTCATCCGAAAATCCTACTATCTTCGGTTCAAGAGGTATGCTTCCTGAAAAAGGAATTTTTAATTCATTCCCGAACTTTGATTTGTTATTTTCCATTTTGATATTTGATTTTTACATTTTAGCGGCTTTACCGCGATAGGATTCAATTATGTACTACAACGATATCCTGAATTTCTCTTTGATGTTTCCGAATGCTAAATCCTTTATTTTCCAAGTAATCGCTTATCTCATCTAAAGTAACTTTCCCGGCTTCATGTTTTCTCCCTTTCACGGCATGAATCTTATCCATCATTTTGAACCCTTCTTCGTTAAAATCGCTCAAAATAATTTTACCTTTTGGTTTGACAACCCGTTTAAATTCGTTTATTGCTTTAAAAGGGTTTTTAAAATGGTGTATTACATTTATCGCAAAAACAACATCGAAACTTTCATTTTTGAAACTTAAATCTTCGGCATCGTCTATTCTAAATTTTACCTGTTTATCTAACTTCAAATACTTTATATTAAGCCGAGCAAATTCCTGCTCCTTAACTGATATATCAACACTCGTAAAGTTATATCCCTTTTTGGCAAGCGCCAGCGTGAAATGACCTTTACCCGTTCCGATTTCCAAAATGTCACCTTCGATTGGTTTGGATTTCTCGAGAATAAAATTTCTTTCTCTCTCGACATCGTAGCCGAAATTTTTGTAACTGTTTATTCTTTCTAAATATCTTTTATGGTTTTCCAGTACTTCGGTGCCCAAGAATTATTCCCTTACCATCTTACTTCCGCATTTCGGACAATTTATAGAATAACAAGCTGTACCTTGCTGATGAGAAACTCTGGCTCCGCAATCTGGACAAACACAATTCCCTACAGGACCTGCTCCGGGACGATTTCCTCCCATTCTACCGCGACCACCACCGCTTCTACCCATCCCTTTTCCTGTTCCTTGACCTGATGGTCCTGTTCCATCTCCCAATGGCATAACAATCACCTCCTAATCATGTTGTTTGGATACTTTATTCGATACCTAAAAAAAACGGTATTATCTTCTTTCTTATTACGGAAGTGAAATAGCGTCATTCGGACAAACATTTACGCATGCGCCACAATCAATACATTCATCGTTGACCACGGCTTTTTCGTTTTCGATACTTATTGACTCAACCGGACACACGTCCACGCAATCTCCACATCCTGTACATTTTTCTTTATTCACCTCAACAGCCATTATTACTCCTTTTTTATTTTCCCGATATGCCAAATTTTTCGTCTACCGTTGGTTTTTCGCTCAACTTAAACTCTCCATTATTGTATCTTTCTACTGCTTTCTTAACGCTTCCGGAAACACCCGTAATAACATTTATCCCCGCTTCCTTCAATACTTGAAAGGAATTTGGTCCAACATTGCCTGTAATAACCGCTTTAACCTGCTTGTTTGCAACAAGCTGTGCTGCCTGAATGCCTGCGCCCCCTCCTGCCTGAATGTGAGGGTTTTGAATTGATTCGTATTCGAGATTATCCGTATCGAGGATCAAGAAATAAGCAGCCCTTCCGAACCTCGGATCTATTTCTGCATCCAGGCTGCCGCTTTGCGATGTTATGCAAATTTTCATTTTCTAAAAATCCTCCTTTTTTTCTGTTTTTTCTATACCGTAACCCTTTCCTAAACCGGGTTTACATAAACTTTCTCCGCCTTCTAAAGTTCCGTTTTTGAGTTTTTCCAATGTTTCATCTATTGTTCCGGTTATTCCCGCAATAGTCTTAATTCCATACTCATTAAAGAATCCACTTGCCTTTCTACCCATTCCTCCGGCAATAATACAATCAACACCCTTTTTATGCAAGAACTCTGGTATAAATCCCGGGTGGTGACCCGGGTTATTTACTACTTCTTTACTCTTGATTTCGTTTCCTTCTATTTCAACAATCGTAAATGAAGGACATCTTCCAAAATGTGCAGATACCTGCTCTCCATCTGTAGATATAGCAATCCGCATTTATTAGTTCCTCCCTTTCTGATAGATAGGGGTAAAGTTTCTGCGCTTTACCCCTATCTGCCGAACTTACTTTTTCTCCTGGGATTTTGCCTTTTCAAGAGAGTCTATATAACCCTGAAGTTCCTTAAGCTGCTGCTTCAAAACTTTAGCATCTTCTTTCAGCAGGTTTACTTCTTCTTCGGGCTTTAGTTCT
>Ga0307437_1000314_pt1 | contig 40215 bp, 35 predicted proteins | sample SalMarWE160390MG_FD_202146 | JGI IMG/M metagenome (GOLD analysis project Ga0307437, IMG submission 202146) | Salt marsh sediment microbial communities from the Plum Island Ecosystem LTER, Massachusetts, United States - WE1603-90 | ecosystem: Environmental > Aquatic > Marine > Intertidal zone >...
CTCTCGGGCCGCAGAGTATCACCGTTCAGCCTCCTCTTGTATTCAATGCAGCATTCGGAGCTCCTATAGTATTTTTACCTCCTCCGATTACGGTCAACGCTAAGAAAACAGTATATGATTTTCCTTACCCGGGATTGTACAAAGTCACCGTTACTCAATTTTGTGAGGACGGAAGTTCCTGCGATGCCTCTTTCAATGTAGTGATTTCGGAAAAAAAGAAACCAAAACCTTTCGATCCGGATGATATTGCCGGATTGGCTCCCGGGGGAGGATGTGGGAATGCCTATTGTCTCAAGGTACTCTATGCGATTTTAGGAGAGAAAGATTTCAAAACAATCCCTTTCAATTCTCTCAAGCTGGGGAAAACGGGCGAGCTTGAATTACGTCTTAAGAGTAGTTGTTTCCCGAAATGCAGAGGCAAGAAAGTAATCACCTGGGAAATAACGGAACCCGACGGAAAAAAGGTAATTAAAAAAGACGCAAATTTATATGAAATAAAATATGATTTCAATAAAGTGGGTTTGTATCATGTCTGTGTAATAGAAACCGCAGTCTGCAGTGGCAGGACGAAAACATGCAGTAAGTTTTTGCTTATCGAGACGAAATAAGGGGGGATTCTCAAAATAAGAAAAAATATTGAACCACAAAGCACACAAAGACCACAAAGCCCACCACACCCAACTTTTTTTTGTTTTTTAACTAAATCTTAATATTGCCACGAAGACACCAAGACACAAACATTCCAAACTGTTGGTCTGTCAAGAAGAAAGACGGATGACCGGGGACAGCAGACCGTAGATAGAAAAATAGGAAAATCGAAAAATAGTAAAATTGTGAAATAGTTAACCAAGAACCACGAACCAGGAACGACGAACTAAGTCCTAATTTTTGACTTGTGACTAATGACTTGTGACTCAATTATCTAAGACCTAAATTAATGTACCGTTCCCCTAGCCCGGCACATCCCGTAATTACTTTGCTGGCTTAACCGTTTCTAGACTTTCCATGTTCCATATCTATTCTTGTATTTTACTCTCTACGTATTTCACGGCATCTTCAACAGTTCTAAGATTCATTGTTTCTTCATCCGGAAATTCCATATTAAACTCTTCTTCGAGTGCTTGTAGTAGTACAACATAGCCAAGGCTATCTACTCCAAGGTCGTCCGCAAAAGAGCTTTTCGGCAAAATTTCCGTCGTTTTTACATTAAATTCTTCCGCCACAATTCTTTTTATTCTCTCAAATACTGATATGGTTCGCCTCCTATACGGTATCCGAGTTCAATAGTCTTTTTATCTCGTTTATTATTTTCTCGGTTACGATTTTTAATGTTTCTTTATTATAAGGCTTACCATAATATTCATCAAAATAGAGTGGTTTTCCAAATTTGAGTATTACTTTATGCGGTCGGGGAAACCTTTGCCCTTTTGACATAACATTGAAAGAACCAATTATTGCTACAGGAACAACAGCTGCTTGTGACTGCAAAGCAATAAATGCTGTTCCTGATTTTGGCTCCTGTAAAGAGCCGTCTAAGCTCACCGTTCCTTCAGGATACATATCAATTACATGGCCATTTTTGAGGATATTAATAGCAGTTCGGACGGCTACTCTATCAAATTCTTCTCTTCTTACGGGGAAAGCGTTCAACTTTCTGAAGACAAATCCCGCAAAGCGTTTTCTGAATAGTTCCTCTTTGCCCATTGTATGGAGTTGTCTGTTGATCGCAGCTCCCAGAATAAAAGAATCCAGATCGCTGGGATGGTTTGGTGCCAGGATTACGCCGCCTTCTTCCGGAATGTTTTCAACGCTAATAGCTTGTAATCTAATATAGATTATTGCTATAACACGCAAGATTGAATGTGTAATTGAATAAAACATCTATATCCTCATGGGTATGTATGAGAGCAAACACCCTGGACTTAAGGCTAAAGCCGTGAATGTTGTAATGTATGATATTTTTTTTAGTTTTTCTATTTTTTCTCCCTTCGGAGTACTCTTGCACATAGCAGGTCTCCTAATTTATGGCTGACCTACTTACTGCTTAAATGATATTGTGTTGTTAACAAAAGTCAAGGTTTTTTACTTGGGATGTAGATAAATACGGATTCTTAAAATGTTGGCCTGTTGGTCAGTTGGACTGTTGAGAAGAAAGACGGATGACCGCAGACGGCAGACCGGATTAACCACGAACTGCGAACAAAGAACAACGAACTAAATCTTAACCCTCGATATCGCCCTAGATATTTATTTTGTTTTAACTATCTTATTTATTGTAAATCCCAATAATGCGCCTAAAACCAATGTCATTATTGCAATCGGAATTAAACTCATTGGTTCCTGCCAGGCGATTAAAATCGCGATGGGAGTTAGCAGTAAAAAAGAAATTAGAATTCCTTTCAAAATACTATTAATTTTTAATTCATTTGTCGAAATTAAAAAACCCGCGATTATCCACATTGCCAATGCCGACAAATTCGCATCCCATGTTAATTTCTGTAAAATCATTGGTATTACATCGATAATACCCGCGACTAACCCCAAAACTAAACCTGCAACAATCTTTTTCATAATTCCCCCTTATTTAAATATAAATTCTAAAGAGATAAAACTGATAAGTCAAGGGACGGTGCGTAGCACCGAGTCATGTTTTTAGGATTTAGGATTTTGGGGTTAGGATTTAGGAAAACAAAAGAAAAAATCGACCGAGGACAGCAGACCGAAAAAAACAACGAACTACGAACAGTAAACCGAAATCTATTTTTTGACTGAAGACTAATGACTGGTGACTCGTGAAAATGGAACTCCCGAGCATTTTGTTAGGTCACATTAATAAAGAACAAGAAAGAAGAGAATTTAATGCTTGGAGAAAACAAATTGTAAGAAAATTTTAGTTTAAAAAAAGGAGGTCAAAATGGAAAAGGTAAAATGGGTAGTATTTAGCTCTTTAGTACTTTTTTTGTTCTTGCCCGGTAACCTAAGCGCAGAAGAGATAGGCATACTTCCTTTTAGAACAACAGGCGTTGAGATGTATATAACTGATGCATTTTATGATCTTCTTGAATCCGAACTCAATTATTATGACCACAAAGTTGTATCGCCCTATGAAATAGAACATTATCTCGGAGGTCGTGTAATATGTTATAACAAAGATTACGCTGCCGATTATGGAAGGTCGTTGGGTCTTGAGAAAGTGATATTTGGTTCTATAACCAAATTAGGCGAAAAATATATAATTTCAGCTGTAGTCGTCAAATCTAGAACTGGAGAAATACTTCTTTCAGATAAAACAACCCTGGAAAATGAAGATTATTTAGATTCGTACGTGTATAGTCTGGCAGAAGCTATTGAAGAAGAAGTATATGGAAATGTGGTTTATTATAGCCCCAACTATAGCAGAACTGTCACCCACGTCTATATCGGAAATTACTGGCGACCACGTATTATATGGAGGAGACCACGCAGAAGTTTAATTACCGTACGGGTACCTTTAATTAATATAAATCTCGGAAAGCCTCATACCGTAATTTATAAGTCCCCACCAAAGACGAAAACCGTTTATGTAAAGACGAACCCCCAAAAAGACGACCACGGAAAACCGAATAAAGGAAAAACCGATCAAGGGAAATCAAAAGACAAAAAGTCCGATCATGGAAAATCGAAGAATGAAAAGTCCCATCGTGATGATGGCGGGTCGAAGAAGGGTGGAAAGAGATAGTAAGAGGATTAGAAGCAGCGCAAATTAGAATTTCAGGGATTAGGGATTAAGGGTTATATGCAAGATGAAAGTAGGCCATTGTAAGGGCTTGCTTTTATGGTAAAAAAGTGTAAAGATAAATTTAAAGATAAAGGGGATATAAATGGACAAAAAAAATCAATTAAGGAGAGAAGAAGAGTTAATCAGTTATATTTTGATAAGAATTTATCTAAGCGTGCTATCTTCAGAAAAGAGAGATTGAGTAGAGGTTTCGTAGACAACTGGACACAATCACCGGATCAAGATCTCACCAAAGATGATAGAGGCAGAAAAAAGGGCAGAAGGATGAAATGGGATAAATCTACGGAGAGAAGAATAAAAAAGATCAGAAAACATTTAGAGGAAGAAACCAAGGAATTTTATACAGGAGCTACTGCCGTTGATTTAGAGTGGCGTAGGAAGTATCCAGAAATAGATCCTCCCCCGTTAAGGACTATCGGTCAGATTATGTCTGATTTAGGATTAACAAAAGAGAATAAGAGAGGTAGGAATAAGGGTGCAGCTAAATATCTTTGTTATCCTGAACATACAATATACAGTCTTTTAGGAGGAAGAGTATTAGAGTCGGATTTCATAGGTAAGAAATATATAACCGGTAGGTCAGAGCCGTTAAATTTCATTGGTTTTTCCTTTAAGAAAGAGCCTAAGATACGGTATTTCAAGCGTATTGAGAGCCAAAGAGCGGATGACTTCATAGCGCAAAGTAAACACTTTTTTAAGGAATTTGAGAAACCGTATTATATGAAAGTTGATAATGATCCTGCTACAATTGGTAGTGGTTCAGGGAAGAGAAATATTTCCAAAGTAATGAAATTTCTTTTAGAAAATCAGGTTAATCCCATATTTACCGTTCCCAAAAGACCGTTCACTCAAGCTTCAATAGAGGGAAACAACTCAGTTTTTTCGAGGAAATTTTGGAATAGAATAGAGTTCAAATCTATAGAAGAAGTTGACGAAAAAATAGAATGGTTCAATAAATCTTCTATTGAATATTTAGGTTACTACCGCCCAAAAGAGAAAAAGATAAAGAAGGAAGAATTTATTCCTAAGATTTATTTAATTCGCCAGGTGGAAGAAGATAAAGAAAAGAAAGAAGGTTTTATAAATGTCTTGAATGAGATAATCCATTTACCAAAATCATACATTAAATATTATGTATTAGCAGAATGGAACTTAAAAGAAGAACGAATTTATATTCGATTTGAAAAAGAAAAGGAGTCCGAGATAATAAAGAATATAAGCTTCAAGATAAACCCAAGCTCAAAGGAAAAATGTCAAGAAATTTTGAAATGACAAGAAAATGGGTGGCCTACTTTCATCTTGCATCCAACCTTTAGGGGTTGGGATATAGGGTTTAGTTGAACGAAAAGAACTCAACTCTATTCTTCTTCAATCCCTGACGGATTCTAAAATCTTCTTTCTATCTCTATCTATCTGAGATTTTATGTCGCTTAATGCCTCACTAAGCGAAGCTTGTAGAACTTGATGTTCGTCCGGGTTTCTGCTGGAACTAAAAGAGTTTTTATTCTTCTCTTTAATTACCTTAGATGTGTAAGTGGCAATAAGTGTGCCATTTCTATCCAATACATCGCAAAATACCCAGGTATCACCTAAAGCTTTATCCAGAGAAATATTCACGACGGCCCCAATCAGACTACCTGTTATCCCCCCGCAACACATATTACAAGTTCCTGGTAAGTCAGGACCCATGCCTGGTTCAACAGGCTCTCCAAAAGGTTCAAGATAGTAACCGATTAAACACCCAGAAATTGTTCCGCCTATTATAATTAAAGGGTTAATCAAAGGCTTATAGGGAACAGGTTCAATATAAAAAATAAACCTGGTTTTAACATTAACGAAAACCTCAGCGGGATCCCCCTCTAACGGAAACAAATCATACCTCAAATCTTTTCTTATCACACTTTTTATATCTTCCTTAAGAGTGGGAAAGTAATAACCTGTCAAAAAAGTCAAAAATGGAGCATCAGTTGTGTATCCCTCTAACATAATGGGAGCTATTTTAATCTCAGCACTTAGGTTTATTGGTTCTAAACGTTTACCTTCCAGATCCGGATCGTATTTTAAATGAACTTTTTCAGCACAACCCGTAAGCAAGAAAATCAAGAAACATATTTTTGGAATTTGTACATTTACTTTTTTTAAATTCGAAATATTTTCCTCCTTATTAAAAATTTTACTGATTTTTTACTGATTAGTCAAGGGTGGGGATGCTTCGCCCCGAGTCGTATTTTGGGATTTAGGATATAAGATTTAGGAAAAACTAATAAAAAACTTTGTGCTCTTTATCTGCATTTATTTACTTTTTAATTACAAACCTATATAAACCATTCAACATCCTTCTTCCAATGTTCTTTGCCGTGTTTAATTCTATCATCTAGGGACGTTGAATGGATCTCTAATTTATTGTCACTTGGATCAAGGAAATAAAACGAATCCCCTTCCGTTTTGTTTTCCTGCCATTTTTTTGCACCATAATTTTTTATTTTATTTTTTAAGTTATTAAAATCCTTAGAGTCAATGTTAAAGGCTACATGGCTATAATCGTTCCCATTTATCTTGGACGCATCTTTTACAAGCGCTAACCAGATAGTTCCGGCCTTGAAATATGCGCTTATTTTGGATTTCATAATTGGTTTTAAGCCAAGAATCTCTTTGTAAAATTTGAAAGATTCATCTATGTTTTTTACTGATAAGGTAACATGATTTATCCCGTTTATCATTTTAGCTTCCAGTTTCAATAGTATTTGTAAAACCGTACAAAAAAAAGGTTAAATGTCAAGGAGGATTTTTTTATTATGACAAAAATAAATAAAAAACCTTGACTAAAAAGAGAAATTTCTTATAGTTTAATAGACGAAGGTGTATTATGGGTAAGAGATTCTCTTCAAAGGAATTGTTAGTTTTATTATATTTATAATATCGCATTCTCTAAAAAAGGAGGTTAATATGGCACGTAAGAAAAAAGCTGCGTCTAAGAAGGCAAAAAGTAAGGCTAAACCCAAGAAGAAGAAAACTACAAAGAAAAAATAAGCGTTTCTGATTTTTAATTTTTTTAGTGATTAAAAAAGTTCTCACTTGAGCTCAAGATGGTTTTTTGTTTTTTGGTAATTGTGATGGGATTCTGAATTCTGTCTTCTGGCTCCAGAGTTCTTTTTTCGCTTTGTGTTCTTTGTGAGCTTTGTGTGAGAATAATTTGGTGGGGTGGGTCGGGTTTTAAACCTCAAATAAAAATCCTCTTAATCTGCATCCTGGTTCTGTTTTAAATTTTCAATTTACAATTTTCAAATTGCAATTTACAATTAAACACTGAAAAGTGTAATACTTCTCTGTGTGTTCAGTTTTTCTCTGTGTGCTTTGTGGTAAAATCAGAATTCAGTCAAAACCCAAGTAAATATACCAGACCTTTACTTTGCTATTGTGACAAACCTTGCGGATAAGGAACCCCCTTCTTGTGAGAACATACATAGAATTATTTTTTCGTCGAATTCTGCGTCCTCTGATTTATCATATCTCCATGATTTCCACAACCAAAAGAACTTACCCTCCGCATATTTCAATCTTGCTTCTCGAAAATGGACGTTCTTATATAAAAGAAAAGATTCGTCATCGATAATGTTACCTTCATTATCTAATCGAATATAATTTACGGTTGAACCATCACTATCATATTCTTGCCAGATACATAAAAAAATGTTATCTCCGGGACAAACAGTAAGGTTTCTAAAGTGATTCATCTCGCTTTTAACAACTATGCTGTCCGGAGGTATAACTGAACCATCAAATCCCAATTTTTTTATAATCAAATGCTCTATATACGGATATGAGTTCTCTCCTCGGTCTGCAATACTAATCCACTTATCGTAACCATAACAAGAATAAGTCTCTTCACGCCCTGAAAAATCAATATCATTAATTACCTCAAGGTCCTGGTCAAGGATTTCAGAAGATCTACCTATACCACTCAGCAAAAACCTATCTTCGTCGGCCGCACGAACTAAAGGCTTAACACATTTCCCTGGATAAGAACACGGACCAAGTAATCTTCTTTTTAATTCTCTTCCATCCAAATTAAACAATGAGATGTTGCAGTAGTAACCAACCGATTTCCACTCATACCACAAAACAACAAGTCCATCGGTATGCTTTTCTATGCGGGGAGACGACAATCCGCGACCTCTCAATAACTCGGTATACGAACCGCTTATCGGTGAGTAATTATGGTTATATCTCTTGCAACATATTCTTACACCTTCTTCCCCCAAATGTTCTTCCCATACGACTATGAACGATGGGTCTAAAAAAACAATTTCAGGTTCCGCCTCAATATAGTCTCTATCTGAAATTTTAAAAATTGGCGTAACAAAACTTCCGTCAGGAGCTATAATTCTCCCGTAAATATCGTCTCCACCCCATACAACAAATAAGTTCTGCCCATCATATGCGAAATCCGGATAAGCATTTTTTTCGGCATCTTGGTGAGGCGGCCCCCAATTACCCCAGGAATCATTCCAAAGACACGAAACCATAATAAGAGAAACAAAAATTGAAAAATTTTTCATAGACTTCCCGATTAATTTATTCATTATAAACCCCCTATTAATCAAAGTACTTTATTATATAAAGCAATATACCGATTTTTTAAAATTTGTCAAGGGGAAAGGGTGTCGTGAGTCGTGTGTCATGAGTCTTGAGCCAAGATTTAAAAATTTTGAATTATGAATTCTGAATTAAAACAAAAAGCACACTGCTTCTAATCCTATTTTTATCTGCGTGCCAATCTTAGGATTTAGTTTTGACTTTGGACGTCGGACATTGGACTTTGGACTAATCCAAAATCTTTGAGTCTTAGTGTCTTCGTGGCTATTATTATAAAAAACCTTGACTAAGAACAGGAAAGTGCTTACATTTAATCGACGTAGTTGTATTACAGAGAGATTTACCTCAAAGGGATTGTCATTTTAATTATATTTATAATATGGGCATTCTCTAAAAAAGGAGGGTAGTATGGCGTGTAAGAAAAAAGCTGCGTCTAAGAAAGCGAAAAGCAAAGCTAAAGCGAAGAAAAAGAAGAAAAAATAAGCGTTTTTGATTTTTAGTTAGTTTATTTGTTGATTGAAAAGGGTTCTCAATTGAGCTCAAGATGGTTTTTTGTTTTTTGGTAATTGTGATGGGATTCTGAATTCTGTCTTCTGGCTCCAGAGTTCTTTTTTCGCTTTGTGTTCTTTGTGAGCTTTGTATGAGAATAATTTGGTGGGGTGGGTCGGGTTTTAAACCTCAAATAAAAATCCTTTTTAATCTGCATCCTGGTTCTGTTTTAAATTTTCAATTTACAATTTTCAAATTGCAATTTACAATTAAACACTGAAAAGTGTAATACTTCTCTGTGTGTTCAGTTTTTCTCTGTGTGCTCTGTGGTAAATATTAGCTGTTCCTATTTAATTAAAGTCATTTTATTTGTTTCAACAGAACGATTACTAACCTGTAATTTATAGAAATAAATACCGCTTGACAAGTTTTTTGCATCGAAGCTAACAGTATATTCTCCGGCATTCTGAAATTTGTTTACTAATGTTTGAATTTCTTGACCAAGCATATTATAGATTTTTAAAGAAACAAAATCTGATTGCCGCGTTGAGTATTTAACTGTGGTCGATAGATTAAAAGGATTTGGATAATTCTGTAACAATACAAAATTATCAGAACCGGTTGAAACCCCGCCTGTGTTAACCTGTTTAAGAATCCAATTATCAGGATCGAACTCAAGATTACTTATAGGCTTTGTTAAGGAGAGGTCAAATGTTTGCATTTCTTGATCGTTCCAGACAGTAATTAATGTATCCCCTTCTCCTTCAAAATTAAATTTAAGTTGAATCGGCATCTCAAATACCTCTCGTCGTCCTAAACTTGATTGCGTTTGATTTATTTGGACACTTGTTTCAAATGTTGTGGAATTTTGATAATAACTATATTCATAAACAGGAAAATATTCGTCATATAACCATTGATCAAAAAAGAAGGTAAGATTCATACCACTTACACTTTCACAAATTGCTTTAAAATCTTCAGTTGTTGCTTCAGCGTACATAAAATCAGTATGATTTGCATATTGATATAGACCTTCGAAAAATATGGAATCTCCTAATACTCCTCGAAGCATATGCAGTGTCCAGGCGCCCTTGTGATAAATAATAGCGATAAAAATCCCGAAGGGATCAGAGATATTTTGCAGGTATAGAGTTCCGTCTTCAAAATATTCAAAGAAGTCCATTTTACTTTTATATTCTTCAATCCCGTTCGTATGTTCTTGCCACAATGCTTCGCAATATGTAGCAAATCCTTCATTCAGCCATCCATGATGCCAATCTTTACACGTAATCATACAACCAAACCATAAATGGGCGGTTTCATGTACAGCGGTACCGAACCAGTCTATGGATATATTATTCATAATAATATTGGTTTGGTTTTCAATTGCAGAGTAAATCGGCCCGATTTCGGTCATACCGTATTTTTCGTTTCTAAACGGATATGCGCCGAATTTGCTTGAAAAGAAATCTAACACATCAGGTATCAGTTTAATAGAACCTTGCTGGGCATCATAAAAAGTTTCTTGAAAGACCCAATAATTCAGCGGATAACTTTCCCCAAAATCTCCTTCGTAGATATTTTGTACTTCTATGTAATTTGAAATTGCAACCATAACATAATAGGGTGTTATCGGATATCGGTGTCTCCATCGGAATGTATTCTTACCTCTATAAGAGACAACATCTTGTAACAGACCGTTGGATGTTGCTGTTAATGGAATACTGTTTATAGTTGTATCGGGAATGGTTATATCTATATACACGGAATCGGGTTTATCCCCCGGTCCGTCTTTACAGGGCCACCAATAATAAGCTAAATACGGTGTTGATAAGTTTACAATAACCGGTTCATCATTTCCATGTTCTCCATAGATCAACCCTTTATTGTAATATGGGCCTTCGGCAATGGGTGGAATTCCTCTATAAAATATTTTTATTTCGGCCGATTCATCTGCGTTATAGACTTTGTCCAGGGTAATATTAATGGAATCATTAGAAAATGAGAAACTGGTTGAATTTCCAAGGATGCTGTCTATGGAGAAAGAATGATGTAAATTGAGCGTAATGGATTGAACACTATTTTTCGTTATTCCAAACCGGCACAATACATTGCCGCTTATATATGGTGAAGAAATACCAATTTCGACATCAAGATGATAAAAAAGGACATCGAAACTTGAATCAATATTAAAAGATTCATAACGTTGAATATATTCTATCCAGTTTTGTTGCTCGATTTTATAATGATCCGATAAAATAGTTGGGTTTTGAGCAGCGGATAAATTTATCCATGAAGTATTTGTAATAAGTAGAAGCACCACAAACAGATTGGAATTTCGCTTTTTAGACATGTTATTTCTCTTTTTATTATATGCTAAACTGACCGATTCATTGTGTCATTAAGGTAAATGTATAAATTTTTTTAAAGACATCAAGATGAATTTGTTATCATTTGTCGCTATTTAACCAAAATCATTTTCTTTGTTTGTGAGAAATCGTTTGCTTCGATTTTGTAGAAATAAATTCCACCTGCAAGATTTCCGGCGTCAAAATCAACTGAATAATATCCGGCTTCCTGCCTCTCATCGATAAGAACTTTGACTTTCTGACCGGATACATTATAGAGGTTTATGCGAACGTGGGCATCTTTTGATAAACCGTATTGAATATTTGTAACCGGATTAAAAGGATTCGGATAATTCTGTCTGAGGAAATAGTCCGAAGGGATTTTAGCGTTGTCCAAACCTCCTTCTCCTCTTCTGATTTCTAAAGCGCTTAATTTTGCATTGTTGGTTACAGTGATGAGATTAATATTCAGTTCCCCGTCGGTTAATTCTACAGGCATGACAACGTCATAAGCAGTGTTTTTGTCGGTACGGAAAATGAGGTCTAAATTCCGGATGATCCGCTCTCCTTCCAATTCAACGTCGAATATACGTGTACCCGTATTATCCTGATATATTTCGGCAAATTTGAATACCACATCATAGGAGCCGTTTTCCATGGGAATTGTATAACTAAAATCACCATAGCGTTCGCTCTGGTAAAGTTCATCGTCTTCGGTCCCTCCGATAGCGGTTGTTACGGAATAAGGGGAACCGTCGGAGAGCCATCCTGTGGATTCATCATTTACATACTCTATGCCGCTTGCAGATGATAGGTAGGTTTCACCTCCTGCATTCAGGGCATGAATTATCTCGCCGTTCCCTCCTTCGGCTGTGGTAACAACTGTTTCGTTACTGGGATCGGAAGTATTTTCCGCGTTATACGAACGAACCCGGTAGGTGCCAGCTGTGGATTTTAATAAACCGGTTTCCAAATAGAATGTATCGGGTGTTGTACCCACTGTTCGAAAAACTCCGTCTATATCTATCTCTACATAATATCCGAGTATATCTCCTTCTACAGAGCTCCAGTTTAGAAGGATTTGACTCGAATTTAAGGCATCCCCCTCTAAACTTTCAGGAGGGTCGGGAATGGTGATTGGTTTGGCATCACCCTCGATTTGGATTGTAACACCGGCAGAATTTATTGTACCTGACCAATCCAGCTTAAGATGAGCCAGGTCTCCGCTTCCACTGCGCGTATAGTCGGTTTCTACTCCTTCTACCCTTACAAAATCTATGGAATTCAATGAATCGCTGTATAAATCCCAGACGTAAATAGCCGTAACGTCCATTGATTGGTCAAGTTGGAAAACAATTTGCTGGTTCTGATAAAAATCGCCGTAAGTATTGTAACTCAAGGCAGCATAACCACGAGGGGTAATGATGAGGGCATCCTGCAGTTCATGATTTAATGAGTCGAAGAGCATAGGTTCGAGCCACAATTCACCTGAATACTTATTGTGATGATAGCCTATCATATTGTAGTAGTTACGCCACAAAACGGGTATGCTGATATACTGATCATCCCCGCTTGCGCTTGTTGCTATCCATACAGGTGTTGAGACTTCGGGAGGGATGCCGAGTTGTTGATTGAATACAAGATTTCTGTTAAGATAATTTCTATCATACATGTTTTTCTGCAGTGCCCACCAAATATTAGACCGGTTCGTCTGTAAGGAAAATCCGCCCAGATGTCCGATAAGATACGGCTGCCATTCCGAATAGGACCCGCCGGGCAGCCCCATACCTTGACTTGTAGGATCGTAATAATTGACAATTGTGTTATAAAGCCCGTTTAATTTTTGTTTCTCCCAGAAGGGATACATCTTTAGATAGTTGGCAATCCACGGACCGCCGAGGACGCTTTCGCAGTAACTCCCTGTCGGGTAGGTGTTATCCAGCCACCTGCTTTCAAAATTCATCGCAGCTGTATCTAAAGCGCTCTCATAAAGACTAACTAAATCTGTTTCTCCCATGATGCCCGCTAAATAAATCATAATTTGATAGGCGACGATAGAAAGACCCGTGTTGTATGCCTGTGAATTACCGCCAGCGTCATAGGTGCTTAACGAACTTTCAAAGGTGTAGGGATATTCCGAGCTGCCGTATGAATCAACCTGATTAAGAACGCGCCGCGCTGCATTTATTACGAAGGGCCAGAAATAGGAAAGTTTATCCAGATCGGCAGTAGCGATAAAGGCTTCATAAACGGAAATAATAAAGCCGCAGTTCAAATCGACCCACTCAAATATAGGCCGGTAATCGGAATGTTCCGTATCGTCCCAATCACAATAATGAAAACCTGTTCCAAAATCGTGATGAATTTGACCGGTATAGTTATCGACATGCTGGGTTCGAGCCCACCATTCCAATTCCTGCCAGGCGAGCTCAGGGTTAATCATCGTATAGATTTGCCTTGCGTGCCACATCTGGTCCATGGTACCCTCCGGGCTCCACATGCCCTCTGTGTGGCAGTAACGGCCATCCTGAAGATATACACTGTTGTTTACCAGGTTTACCGTTGAATTAAGTGTTTGATCGATTAACCACTCCGGAAGATTGGAATTTCGCATGCGGCTTACCAGTTCATCCGATTTATCTTTAAAAGTATCAAAATTCCCGAGTGCTGAAACAGATACCTCTTTAGCGTTTTCCCAGGTATTTGTATATTGATAGTGCTCCGGTTCGTCCACTCTATACCAGGACAGTACAAAACGCACTTTCCTTGTTTCCTCTGATGGTAAAGAAACTCTTAAAGCAAGGCGGTTTATCGAGCCTGAAAGTTCGTTATCGCACAGTCCGCTGGTAAAAAACCCACTATCATTTCCATAACTCAATTCACCCGTTCCATCGGGAAAATCGCCGACGAGGCAAAGCTCCAGGGATGTATGATTTGCTGTAAATCCCGTATCCGTAATAGCTACGGGGGTAACAGGGGTACTGATTTGAAAAGCCAGGGCGACTGTAACCTCGCTGCTTTCCAAATTCTCGATTTCGAATTCGAACATCGCACAGGGATGACACATCATCGGAACGGAATCGGGATAATAGGGAATGTAAGCTGTCAACTCCACTGCTACATCATTTAACTCGCCGAAATTTACCCAGTGTAAAGGAAAAACCGCGTCATCATCCACCCTTCCGCCGTTCTGCAGGGCAGTTAATAAATCATCGGTTAATACAGAATCTCCTCTTTGAGTGAATATTTGAAATTGTGTTTCAGATAGTGCTTGATAATCCCCGTCCCGGGTGGGAGTTCTAGAATTCGCGGCAAATGTTCCGCCTCCTGCGTTATACTTTACAGCTCCCGTACCGATACCGCCGAGAGGAAGCCCGGTAGTCCCGTCCGTTTTCCCGAACAAACAGACACTAAAAATGAAAAACAGTATATAAATTCTTTTTAATACATTCATATTCACTCCTTTTATATTATAATAAAATCGAACCGAAATGTCAAATGCATTATACGGATCCTTCGGATCAGTTAAATGGTTAAATTAAAAAATAGCTAAATTGTAAAAACAAAAATCAGTGTAATCTGTGGCTATTCCATTGTTAGAATGTTAGAAGGTTGGGAAGTTAGGAGGTAAAACAAAATATAAAATGGTGTTTTGTGGGGCTTTGTGGTCTTTGTGTGCTTTGTGGTTCAAAAACAGGTTGTGGGGTTTTATTCCCCGATTATCTTAATCATTACTCTTTTCTTTCTTCTTCCGTCGAATTCGCCGTAGAATATCTGCTCCCAGGGGCCGAAGTCCAATTTTCCTTCGGTAACCGCAACGACGACTTCTCTTCCCATGAGCTGACGCTTGATATGAGCGTCAGCGTTATCTTCGAACTTATTATGTTTATAACGAGGAGGGTCATAAGGGACTTTTTCTTCGAGCCATTTCTTATAATCCTCATGCAAACCGGATTCGTCATCGTTTATAAAAACACTTGCCGTAATATGCATGGCATTAACGAGACATAATCCTTCTTTTATTCCGCTTTCTTTTAGAGCTTCATTTACCTGGGGTGTAATATTTATAAGATCTACTCTGTTTGGCGTGTTGAACCATAATTCTTTTTTATAGCTTTTCATCTTTTTCCTCCTCGGTAGGCTTCATTTACGAATGTTCTTTTTTAAACATAAAATATATGCCTATGGTAAGGAAAAGTACATCCGGGATTAAAATCGATAGTGAAGGCGGAAGGTTTCCCTTTATTCCGAGTTCTTTAAATAGTTGAATGATACCCCAGAAGGTAAAAGCGGAAAGAGTGCCGAGCCCGAACCCAAAAAGCAGCCCTCTTCTTTTGACTTCGAGGGCAAGAGGACAGCCGAAAAGAAGAATGATGGCACTGACAAAAGGATAGGAAATTCTTTCAAGTAATTCAACTCTTTCAGAATTTGACTTCTGTCCGCTTCTGTCCAGTTTCTTAATATAACGTAGGAGATCTGTAAGAGGCAGATTTATAGGGTCATATTTACTCTTGGTTAATTCGTCGGGAGACATTTTGAAGTCTTCGATTATTTCTTTCTCTTTGTATTCAAGCGTGACCAGCTCATCAACGAAATTCCTGATGTAAACGTTGGAAAATGTCCAGACAGAGTCTCTCCACTCGCCTTTTGCCGCATCTACTCTCGAAGTTAATTTTCCGTCTTTATAGTCCAAAATATGTATTTCGTAAATTGTATTGTCGTTTAGCCTGCTGATGCCCACAATTTTTCCTTCGTCCGTTATGTAGTTTATATTTCTGGCATAGTTTTTTCTGAAATCTTCTATTTTGTCTATTTCCCTTCTTTTAAACTCTTTCAGGAGCTCCTTTGATCTTGGAATTAAAGAGAGATTAAAAGAAAGAACAATTATTGAAACTAAAAAACCGTAAAGAAAGATAGGTCTGTATATTCTAAAAGGCGGGACACCGAGTCCTCTTAAAGCCAGGACTTCATTGTGTTTTGTTATTAATCCGAGAGAAAAATAGATTCCCATTAATGTGGCAAGGGGCATTAAAAGTACAATAATTTTTGGCGAGAATAATAAATAATATTTCAAAACAATAAGTAGTGATGCTTTTCTGTCTACAAAGTATCCGATATTTTCGAATAGATTTGTGATTATATAGATAAAAATAAATCCGGCTAAAGAAAGAATTAAAGCTAGAATAAATTTTTTGATTATATAGGTATCTAAAATTTTATTTTTCATAGATTATTTTATAAAATAGATATAAACCGGCAATTCCTATAACAATATTCGGTAACCACATCGCAATAGAAGGATAAAGAGAACCTCTTTCACATAGTTCTTCTCCTCCTACTAACAGTATATAGTAAAGCGCAAACATGAAGAAACTCAAAGTTATGCCGTTCCCAAGTCCTCCTTTTTTTGTTTGTATTCCGAGAGGAGCACCTATAAGGACAAAAACCAGACAGGCAAAAGGTATGGAGAATTTTTTATGGGCTTCAAGAAGATAACGCCATTTTCTTCTTTTAACGTCTGTTCTTCTTGCGTTTTGCAATAGCTGTTCCAAATTCATTTCTCTGTAACTTCTACTGACGGTTCTTGCTTTTTTTTCTCCGAGGGGGATAGATATGATATAATTGTTAAAATTCATTATTCTGTATTCCACAGGATTTGCACGGTCGAATATGTGGGTCTCACCCTGCGAGAGGGAAAAAGTTAAGCTGTCACCTAAAACTTTCATTTTGCCTTCGTCGGCGTATATTATTCTTGTGGGTTCTCCGGGCAGGTCTTCCTTAAGCATAACTTTTGTTAGTTCTGACTTTGAATGGTCTATTGTCTTTATCCAGAGGGTGTATCCATTACCAATTTCATTGAATTTTTCAGGAAGCAAGTGCAGTGTAGGTCTGGCTCTTGAAACTTCAAGATAAAGTTTTTTTAGCCTGAAGTTAGACTCGGGTAGCAAGTAAATGTTAAAAAAGACCATTCCGATTGTGACGCCCAAAGCTGCGAGGAAAAAGCCTTTGGTCAAACTTAAGGGGTTTATTCCGAGAGAGCGTATTGCGAGGATTTCAAAATCCCCGCTCATTCTTCCGTAAGTCGCGATAGTAGAAACCAGCACTCCCATCGGGACAGTCAGAGCTATTATAAAAGGTAAGCTATAGACAAAAATTCCAATGACAGATATTAGCGGGACATTTTTACCTATCAGAAAATCGAACAATTGAAAAGCCCTATCCATAAGGAGAATAAAACTGAAAAGTGAAAATCCAGCGATGAATGGGATAGCCGCCTGTTTTATTAAATATTTGCTCAGGCGGGAGATTTTACATCTTCTTAAAAGGGAAGAAAAGCCTTTCATATTCATATTGCGCAAAGCGGTCTGTCATTCCCGCTATGTAGTCGCAAGTGACTCTTTCTTTTCCAGATTCCGGTATTGTTTTATGAAATTGAGGGGGTAGCTGATTTGGTTCCTTTATATAAATTGAGAAAAGTATGTCGATTATTCTTTTGGATTTTTCCTGCATTTTTATAACCTTGTAATGCTGGTATAAATTTTCCATCAAGAAATCTTTCAATTCACGATTTAGTTTTTCTAATTTTTCGGAAAATTTTACGACTGGAGGGTTATCGTAAACGTCTTTTAAGGATTCTATTTTGTTTTTATTGATATTATTTAGAGACGTTTCGATTACATCTATTACTTCGATTTTAATAAAATTTCTTATTGACATATAGATTCTGTCCTGATTGTCGAGTTCCGGATCTGTTTTTTTATAAATGTCACTCCAGAGGGTGACTTTTCTTAATTGGTCCAGTTTTATATAATTAGATTTGAGTCCGTCGTCAAGATCATGGGCATTGTATGCGATTTCGTCCGCGATATTTGCTATCTGCCCTTCAAGAGAAGCAGAAGAAACTGGGTCAAATTCATTTTTTAACGGATTAGGAGAATCGTAATCGGTTTCATGCTTTATTATTCCTTCTCTTGTTTCGTAACAGAGATTCAAACCTCTAAATTTGCTATACCTGTGCTCGAGAAAATCTACCACCCGTAGACCCTGAACATTATGCTCAAATCCACCGTGGTTTTTCATAAGTTCGTTTAATTTGGCTTCCCCTGCATGTCCAAAAGGAGTATGTCCGATGTCATGTGCCAGACTTATTGCTTCAGTGAGGGATTCATTTAAGCGGAGCGCTTTTGCGATTGTCCTTGCGATTTGCTGAACCTCAAGTGCGTGGGTCAGTCTTGTCCTGTAGTAATCTCCTTCGTGATTTACGAATACCTGTGTCTTATATTCCAATCTTCTGAAAGCGGTAGAGTGAATAATTCTGTCTCTATCCCGCATAAAATGAGTCCGATACGATGGGGGAGGTTCGTCGTGAACTCTTCCTTTGCTTTTTCCGGAAAAAACCGCGTACGGTGCAAGAGTTTTTTCTTCGACTTCTTCAAGCTGGTTTCTTAAGGTCCTCATATAAAGAAGAATTTGTTAAGATTTCAGCTCCTGTTTCAGATATCAGTATTGTGTGTTCAAAATGCGCAGAGAGTTTGCCGTCCTCAGTAACCACAGTCCAGTTGTCTCCCAGGATTTTGACTTTATGACTCCCCGCGTTTATCATAGGTTCAACTGCGATTGTCATACCGTTTTTTAATCTGAGTCCAACTCCTTTTTCTCCGAAGTTGGGTACGGCTGGATCTTCGTGCAAATTTTTTCCGACCCCATGACCCACAAAGTCTCTCACGACGTTGTATCCTGCATCTTCAGCTGTTTTTTGAATCGCGTTTGATATGTCCCCTACTCTATTATCCTTTTTCATTTTTTGTATTGCATTATAAAGCGCAGTTTTTGTAACGCTTATTAGTTTTTTTGCTTCCTCTTTTAATTTGCCTATGCCGAAAGTGTAAGCAGCATCGCTGAAAAATCCATGGTATTTAACACCGACGTCGATACCTACAATATCTCCTTCCTTAATTTTTCGGTCGTCAGGAATTCCATGAATTACAACTTCATTAATAGATATGCACGAAGAAGCAGGGAACCCTCTATAGCCTTTAAATGCAGGATAGGCTTTATTTTTTTTGATAAATTCTTCGATTTCTTTATCTAGCGCTTTTGTTTTCATCCCTTCCCGGATTATATCATTTATGTATTCGAAAGTTAGGCTAAGGATTTTGGAGGATTCTTTAATTCCTTTGATTTCTTTATCACTTTTGATGATTATCATAAAAAGATAATAAATAGCTGTTCACTTTCTGTCAAGGTAAAATTGCTTATTCTTTTAAGCTCTTGATTTTTTCTTTAAAATTTGTATCATTATCATATGGATTTAATTAGTTTTGTGCCGATTGCAGGTGTGGTTTCGGGGATAATTGCTTTACTACTCTTTTTCCTTTTAATAAAGAGACTAAGGAATAGGAGAAAGAAAATACTTGTATGCATTATTCACTTTCTTGTTGTTGTTATTTTTGCTCTTATATCCTCTATTTTTATCCTTTTATATGCAGGTTTAAAAGGCTATGAACATTTTACCTATAATAAACCGATTTTTTCTGTTGAGTGTCCAATAAAAGAAGATGATTCGTTTGTTCTTAAATTTATACCGTTAGACGGAAAAGAAAGTCAGGCAAGGTTCTATCGTGTTAAAGGACAGCAATTTGTTATTGAGGGACATATAATTAAATGGGAAAATTTTTTCGTTACTGTTGGAATGAAACCTTTATACCAGGTTACGAGGTTGACCGGACGTTACGTTTCGATTAATGATGAGAAGGAAAAAGAACGCAGTGTTTATGAAATTGAGGAAGAAACCATGCTGTGGAGATGGTTGATGCAGTATGGAGAAAAAATACCTGGTATTGATGCGGTTTATGGTATTTCTTCGTTTAAGGATGCCGTAGAGAACAAAGAGCTTATAGTTCATATTACTCATAACGCATTTGTGATTAAAGAAAAGTAAAATTAGGATTTGGGATTTTGGGGTTGGGATTTAGAAAAAACAACAAATGAAACCTACAAGCACTACATGTTCTACATGTGAATATTTTGGGTGGGATGGGTTTTAAAACAACACCTTTCTCTCTGCGTTCTCTGTGTGTTTATTTTTTCTCTGTGTCCTCTGTGGTTAAACTCTTTTGGGCCCCTTGACTTTAAAATAAACAAAGTTATTCTTTTCGAAAAGGAGTGCAGTTGAAAAAAATTCGAGTTTGGTTGCCAATTATATTGATATTAATAGGAATTGGCGTTATTTTTTATATAAGGAAAACCAATTCTGAACCGGGAGAGGTTTTCTCCGAGGATTTTTTTAAAGAAGGTACCAATACCGAGTATTTGGGTATATATCTTAAAGGTCATAAAGTAGGTTATCTCGCATCCAAAATCGATACAGTTGAGAATGGTTATAGAGTTTATTCTAACACATATCTTAAGTTATCTCCCGTACCGGGAATAGAAAAAGAAGTTATGTACAGGGTTGCTGCCAATACTGACCTTTCATATGATCTAAAAAACTTTGAATTTTCAATGTTTTCAGATGATTATTTTTTTGAGGCGAAAGGAGAGAGAAATAACGGTAAACTTTCAGTTGATATGAATATAGCGGGGCAAAAAAGAAAGCAAGAATATGAGATTAAATCTTCTTACATGCCGGCAACCATAGAAGGTCTGGTCAAGACAGGTAAAACGGGTAAATTCGAGTTCTTCGATCCTACACTTCAGGCATTATTCGAAATAAGTGTTCAGAATTTAGGGGAAGATACATTAGAAGGTGAGCCGGTCACCAAGTACGGCGTTATGCAGTCGGGCATGGAAATGGTCTTCTGGATTTCGGATAAAGGTGAACTCATTCGATCCGAAGCACCAATAGGTTTGGTTATGAAAAGAGAAGAAAGGATTCTGAAAGAGGACATAAAGCCGGTGGGCTTCAAGTTGTATGATTCTTATGCCATAAAAGTTGCAAAAGAAATAGAAAATCCCCGTGATATATCTATGCTGAAAATCCGCCTGGATTCGGTTGACCTTACCGGTTTACGGATAGAAGATGACAGGCAAAAGCTTAACGGTAATGTTCTTACAATCAAAAAAATTAAACCCGGGGAATCAAAGAAGATTCCTGAAGATGTAAAAGAATTTTTAAAAGCCACTCCCTTTATACCTTCAGACGATGAAAAGATTAAAAAAATAGCGCACGAGGTTTTAGGAGAAAAAGGAGGAATTGAAGGTGTCGGGAGGATTGTTTCTTATGTCGACAAAAAACTTACGGATAAACCCACGTTTTCCATCCCAAACGCTCTCGATGCTCTGGAGTCCGGAGAGGGAGATTGCAATGAGCATTCAGCTCTTGCGGTCGCACTACTTCGGGCTGTAGGAATTCCCTCTAGGGTTGAAGTAGGACTTGTTTATGTGGGGGGAGCGTTCTATTATCATGCCTGGATAGGAGTTTATCTGGGAGGCAAATGGATTTCTTCAGACCCTACTTTTGGCCAGGTAATAGCTGATCCCACTCATGTAAAATTAGAGTACGGGGGGTTTGAGAACCAGGCTAAACTATATAAAGTCATAAACAAGCTTCAAATTTCGGTTTTGGATTATGATTGAACTTAAAAATCTTTCCAAGAGTTTCGGAGAGGTTAAAGCGGTGAACAATTTGAACTTAGTAATTCCCAAAGGAGAGTTATTTGCATTTTTGGGCCCAAACGGGGCAGGTAAGACCACTACAGTTAAGATGATGACAGGACTTATATTACCAACTGAAGGGGAAATTTTTATAAAAGGAATTAATCTTCTAAAAGAACCTGAAAGAGCCAAAAGCGTAATTGCATATATTCCCGATGAGCCTTTTCTTTATCCTGAGTTAACCGGAAGGGAATTCATATTTTTCGTATGCAGACTTTACGAATTGGAAAAGAAAACCATTGAAAAAAGGATGGAGAGTTTATTTGAGGAATTCGGAATAGAAAAATGGATCGATTTTCCTTCTTCCGAATATTCGCATGGTATGAGGCAAAAGGTAATATTTATACAGGCATTAATTCATAATCCGGACGTTATTGTTATTGATGAGCCTATGGTAGGATTGGACCCTGTTTCCGCAAGAACAGTCAAGAAACTATTAAGGGAAAGGGTAGACAGGGGAGTTTCTGTTTTTATGTCCACACATTCTCTCTCTCTTGCGGAAGAAATATCCGATAGAGTCGGAGTAATTGATAATGGAGTTTTGATAGAAACCGGAAAGGTTTCCGAACTTAAAAAAAGTATGGGTAAGGATTATTCGACTTTGGAAGAAGTTTATTTTAAGCTTACAGAGGAGGAAAAAAGTGTCGTGTAGAGTAGGTGTTTTAGTTTCAGGGAGAGGTTCAAATCTTCAGTCTATTATTGATAAGAGTAAATCTGAAGAAATCGATGCGGAAGTAGCGGTTGTCCTTTCCGATAACAAAGAAGCTTATGCGCTAGAGAGGGCAAGAAAAGCAGGAATAAAAGCACATTATATTGACCCTGAAGCTTCAAAACCTGTATTAATCGGTAATGCTGAGGATAGTTATATTAATACTTTAAAGGAATACAAAGTTGATCTTGTGTGTCTCGCTGGATTTATGAGGATAGTAAAGGAAAAAATGATATCAGAGTTTAAATGGAAAATGATGAACATTCATCCTTCTCTTTTGCCTTCTTTTAAAGGTCTTAGAGTACAGAAAAAAGCATTGGATTATGGGGTGCGCTTTGCCGGGGCTACAGTTCACTTTGTAACGGGAGATGTGGACGGAGGCCCTATAATCTTGCAGGCGGTGGTACCTGTTTACCAGGATGATACAGAAGAGAGCCTGTCTGATAGGATTTTAAAAGAAGAACACAGGATATATCCCGAGGCTATAGATCTTTTTTCGAAGAATAAATTAAAAATCAAAGACAATAGAGTTTTCATTGAGGGAGCTAATGAAGAATAAAATAAAAATCGGTTTGGTGGGTGCGGGTGCGGTTGCGCAAGTTGGTTATTTGCCGGTGATTGCCGAAAGAGAAGATCTCGTTCTTGAAGCAGTTTCCGAATCGAACAGAGAGAAGGTAGAAATTCTTTCGAAGATGTATAAGATAAAAAAGATATTTGTAGATTACGAAAAAATGTTGCAGGATTCGGAAATTGATGCGGTAATTATAGCCACACCCAATTATCTGCATACTCCCATGGCTATTTCTGCTATTGAGTATGGGAAAAATGTCCTTTGCGAGATGCCTCTTGGTCTTGATGCCAAGGAAGTGAAGCGCCTGGGAGAAGTTGTTGATTCCTCTGATTTGGTTTTAATGCCTGCTTTCAATGGAAGGTTTAGACCTGATGTCGAAATTTTAAAAGAGCTTGTTTTCGGAGGAGAATTAGGTAAGCTTTCCTTTGCTAAGGCAGGATGGCTGAAATCCCTGCACGAGGAACATCTTGATGGGTGGAGAAGAGATCCTTTGAAATCCGGAGGAGGAGCTATAATGACCTTAGGAGTGCAGATTCTTGGTTATGTTACTCATCTTTTTGGTTCTGATGTTTCTTCGGTTATTGCAGGATTTCATACCACTGATAAAATTGAAGATTCCGGAATAGTATTCCTGCGCTATAAAGATGGAAAGTATCTTTTGCTTGAGGTAGGTTGGACTCTTCTTTTCGAAAAGGATTTCACTTATTTTAACCTTTACGGAAGTGACGGAGTTGGTCTTTTAAATCCTCTGAAGATAAAAAAGTTAGAGGATAACAAAGTTAAGGATATTACTCCAATTAATATTCCCAAACATCCGGTGAAGGCTTCTTATCAGGGTCTTGTAGATTATTTCATAAAAGCTGTACGGGGGGAACGTCTAAAGGAAAATAGCTGGAAAGATGCTTATAAAATTGCTAAAATAGTAGATGCGGCTTACCAATCGGCGGAGGAGAAAAAAGAAGTTCATCTGGACTGAGTTTTTCCTGATTATGTTGGATTTTTTCGATCGTTTTAAGAAATCTTCTGTTAATTATGCTTTATTAGTTTTAAGCGGGTTTTGTTTGACCCTTTCGTTTGCCCCTTTTAATATTTCCCTTCTTGCCTGGGTCTCTTTTATCCCTCTGTTTTATTCTCTTCGAGACGGAAAATATCCTTTCTTAAAAGGTTTTATTATGGGTTTTGTTTTTTTCTCTACGCTTCTTTACTGGGTTCCCTTATCGGATGTGGTAGAGGGTACAATTGTTCCGCTTGTAGTGCTCGGGTCTTTTCTTTTAGTGATATATCTTTCTTTATTTTTCGGTTTCTCGGGTATTTTGTATAATAAATTAAATAAAAGAGGCTACACCTTTTTGTTCCCGATTGTTTTTGCGGGATTGGAATTCCTGCGAAGTCTTTCTTCTGTCTGGGGCTTTACCTGGGGTTCAATTGGATTTTCTCAGAGCAATTTACTTCATCTACTTCAGTTCGCCTCTATCGGCGGCTTGCCTCTTGTCTCGTTGTGGGTTCTTTCTTTAAACATCTTTATATATTTATTTCTTAAGAATTTAAGTGCGAAAAGGAAAAAGAAAATGGTTTGCTTTTTTTCTTTTCTTTCTTTACTGATTATCCCCTTTATATATTCACAAATTATACTTCGCAGAGGAATTTCGAATGTTGAGTACAAGACCATAGGAGTGGTACAACCTAATGTTTTGCCATCAGATAAAAGAAAAGATGATTTTGATCGATTACTCAGGATAAAAAGAATTATTGAAAACAGCCCGGGTGCTGATTTATATGTGTTACCGGAAACAGCATCACTTTTCTCTCTTACCAACGATAATAGTACGGAGCTTTTTTTCAGGGACCTTGCTAAAGAAAAGAGAGCACCTATTATTACGGGCATGGTCGATTTCGAAAGAGAGAAAGGAGGAATTGCATATTATAATGCGGCAGCCGTTGTCGATTCATCCGGTATCAAGGGTATTTATAGAAAGGTTTTTCTTCTTCCTTTTGTGGAGAGACTCCCTTTCGATGACGTAATTCCAAAATTGAGAGATGTTAATTTGGGACAGGGACAATTTACTCCGGGTTCGGACTTTACTGTTTTCAAAGCGAATGATCTAAATTTTTCTGTTTATATTTGTTATGAAGCAATTTTTCCGCAGCTTGTAAGAAATTTTGTTGAAAATGGGGCTGAATTTCTCGTAAATATTACCGAAGATGGTTGGTTCGGTAGAACTAGTGGGCCTTACCAGCATGCTCAAATGGCTGCTTTTCAATCGATAATCTTCAGGAGGGCTGTCGTAAGATCTGCTAATACGGGTGTTTCATTTATCTCTGATCCTTACGGTAGAATTGAAAAGAAGACTAAGATTTTCAATGAGGATTGTATTGTTTGTGAAGTTCCTCTTTTGAAGTGTAAAACTGTTTATGCGAGAATAGGCAATATTTTTGGATGGACTTTTTTGTTTTTTATTTTATTATTAATTGTAGCGGAACCTATGATAAGGAAAAATGAGAAAAAATGATAAAGAAACAGAATCTTGAGAGTCTTCTTAGAAAAATAAAACCATTAAAAAAGATAAAGAACTACGCTGATAAAGCGAATAAAAAGGTTTATCTTGTGGGGGGGATGCTAAGAGACCTTCTGCTTGGTTTTGAAATATGCGATATTGATATTGCGATAAGTGGTAAAGGTCAAGATTTCGCAAAGGCGCTCGGCAAGTATTTTCGGTTAAAAAAGGATCTAAATGAGTTTAGAGTAACCAACGAAGATGTTAATATTGACGTATTAGGACTTGGTTCTACGAAAATTTTAGAAGACCTTGGAAGAAGAGATTTTACAATAAACGCTATGGCTTATAATCTTCTTGATAAACGTTTTATAGATCCTTTTAACGGTGTTAAAGACCTTGAAAATGGTATCATTAAAACCATGGGTAGAAAGAATATTGTGGAAGATAGCTGCAGAATACTTCGTGGTTTGCGATTTAGAGCTTATTTAGGTTTTGAAATTGAAGAAAGCACCGCAGATTTATTTAAAGAGTATGCAGGTAAGCTCTCAGAAGTTGCTCCCGAGAGGATACATTTTGAGCTATCGGCTTTATTTAATGCTGATAAGACCCACCTTGCGGTATTTCCCGAAATTTTCGATAAAATATTTCCCGGATTTTTGAGGATGAAAGAGATTAAAGGAGGAAAAATTTCAGAGAATCTCTTAGAACATTCAATATTAACTCTTGAAAAAATGGACGCTCTTTCTAAGGATTTATCTATCTTTGGTGTTCACAAAAAGAAGATAGAAGCCTATTATTTGGAAAACAAGATAGGGTTAAAAATAGCTGCCCTATTACATGATATAAAGAAACCTGATGCGAAGGAAATGAAGGGGGACGAGGTTCATTTTTACGGACATGATAAAATAGCTTCTGATTGGTTTAAAAAGATTGGTAAGGAGCTGAAGTTTTCTACCGATGAGAGAAATTATATTTCTAAGCTAATTTTGCATCATATGTGGATTCATCTTCTCGCTGCCCAGCAAGAGATAACCGAGAGAGCTAAAAGAAGATTATGTTTCGAATTGGGTCCGGATGTAATAGGATTATCTTTGCTTTCGAGTGCAGATCAGGCGGCAACAACCGGGGTAATAGATCCCCATTTAACGGAAGTATGCAAAGAGATTATTGGCTATTATTTTTCGATGAAAGACGAAGTGGAAGAACCTTTACTTAAGGGGAGAGATCTTATTGAAAATTTTAGTCTTAGTCCTGGGCCCATTTTTGGGGAGATCTTAAGTAAAGTACAAATGGCTTACGAAGAAGGAAAAATTAAAACAAAAAAAGAAGCACTTGAATTTGTCAAAAAGAATATAAAGGGACTTGACATAAAAGAGGTATGAAATATCTTGAAATAAGGAAAGGAGGAAGGAGCGAATGAAAATTAGGTTTTCTAAAACGATATTTGTTTTTGCTTTATTTGTTCTGGTTATTGGTTGCAAAAAGAGTGAATTTAATCCACCTGAAGATGGTGTTGTTACCAAAGAAATGGCTGAGAGGTACGTCAAGGTTTCCTTTGCTCTAACTGAACTTGCAGAAAGTGAAACAGTAAAACTTGCTGAACTCAGAAAAAAATATGGGATTTCTTCAGGGATGGCTGAACTTAATGATGAAGAGTACAAAGAAAAATACCCTGCGGTTGTAGCAGTGTGGGATTCAATACTGGTAGATTGGAACAGGAAACAGGATTCGGTTCATAGGGAGCTTGGTATGTCAGAGAAGGAATGGGATTGGATAGCCGGCGCTATTATAATGCATAAAAATAAGGAAATCCGAGAATTTATTGGCGAAGAATTTGAGAAAATAAAAAAAGAAAAAGGCTCACTCCCGACGCAACCCACAGATAGTAACTGAATAAATATAGATCTTTTTTTACTATTACCTTATAAAATATCCACAAGGCAAGAAGACCGGAGAAGAAAGCTGCAAGGGCTCCGGTAAGTAAGCTTAGTGCTTCTAAATTAGTTTCCAAAATATCTGGTATATTAATTATAAAAGCTCCCAAAAGAGCAGGTATTGCGAGAATGAACGAGAATTCGAATGCCTTCTTTCTTGTTACTCCGAGAAGTAATGCCGTAGCGACTGTAAACCCCGAACGGGAAATTCCGGGTGTTAATGCTAAAGCTTGAGCGAGGCCTATAATAAAAGCCATTTTTAAATCCAGCTCTTCTTTGTTTTCTTTTGGGTTTCTGCTTAAAAATAGTATTAGCCCGGTCAGAGAAAGTGTTACAGTTACAAGTAAATAGTTGTTGAATAATAGTTTGATTTCGTCTTTAAATAGAATACCTGTTAACGCTATTGGTATTGTTCCTACAATTATTATTAGTATTTTTTCTTTAGTCACATAATCCAATATTTTTCTTCGGAAAAATACAATTATTGCTAATAGAGTTGCAAAGTGTAGTATGGCTTCCATTATCGTGCCTTCACTCTGAAAATTAAGCCAGTGCTTTAAGATAACCAAATGTCCGGAACTGGATACAGGAAGAAATTCGGTTAAGCCCTGAACGATTCCCAAGATTAACTGTTTCATTAGTATTTACTAAGAATAAGTGATATGAAACCGGGTATAATTAAAATTTTCATTATTCTTTGAGCATTGCTGAACCAGGTAGGGTTAGGTTTCGCTCTTTTAATCATAATCAGAACAGGTAAAACAATGCCAGGAATAGCGCAAGCCGTGAAAAGTTTACCGAATATGAAAGAGTTAAAAAATATCCACAGAATTAAAATCCATAATGTAAACAAAACTAATTGACGGGTACGCCTTATGCCAAATACCACCGGGAAGGTACGTAAGCCCGCCTTTCTGTCTCCTATGAAATCTTCTCCGTCTTTTAATATTTCTCTCGGCAGGCTTAGGAAAAATATTAATAAAGAGGGCAATATCGCGTTTTTTAGATTGAGAAAAGCCCCGGAAGCAAGAGCCCCGGCTATAATAGTAAAGGAAAGTAATAAAGCTACCGTAATGTTCCCGATTAGAGGACGTTTTTTTAAAATTGGCGTATATATAATTAGCATAAACGTAGCTGCCAGTCCGATTTTCAATAAATTTAGGTCAACAATGGTTAGTAAAATATTACCTAATGTAAAAAGAAAGGTAGAGATTAGTAAAGCTTGTTTTCTCGTTAACCTGCCTGAAGGTATCAATCTGTCCGGTCTGTTTATTTCGTCGGTTTTGACGTCGAAGTAGTCATTTATAAGATTGCCGGCGATGGTTATTATGGCTACTGACAAAGCGGCAAGATAAACATGAATTCCAATATAAGCCGGTGTGAGGAAACCACCAAGAATTACAACCCCTCCTGCTGTTAGCGCGTTAAGAACCCTCATTATTCAAAGCCCGATCATATTTTTTTGTTTCTTTTCAATGTAATATCTCATTTAAAAGCTCTTTGTCTTTATTGGAAATGAAATATCAAAAATTAAAGAGCAAAATGACATATTAAAATGCAAAATTATCCTTCCCCCTCACCTCAAAAGCTGAAAACATATTTGTGCTATTCGTGTGATTTGTTGTTTCTTTGTTTTTTTTCATTTTTTAACTTTGCGTTGTATTTTTGCATTTTGATATTTGATTTTTAATTTAAGTGGCTTCGCCACATTATGAGACTTTTGCTCCTGCTGGAACATCGCTGTCCGGAGAGATAATCGAAATTTTGTCTCCGCTGCTTGCCGCAAGAAGCATGCCTTCCGATTTAATTCCTCTTATCGTTGCGGGTTCCAGATTAGTTATAACCACGATTTTCTTATTCAGTAGCTGTTCCGGAGTATATTGTTCTTTGACTCCGGCTATGAGCGTGCGTTTTTCTCCCGTGTTGACAGTGAGCTTGTATAGTTTGTCGGCCCCCTGTACATCTTCAACTTTTTCTATTATTCCTACTTTCAAGCCCATCTGTGTGAAATCATCTATTGTAACATGAGTCATGTTCAACCTCCTTAATTGTTTTTCTATATCAGTGTCTTCAATTTTTTGGAAAAGCAGTTTGATCTTTCCGGTTTTGTGATCATAGGGGAGCTCTATTTCCTTTAGTTTAGCCCATTCCTTTTCTTCGAGTTTCAATAACGAGAAGATTTTGTTTGCGGTGAAAGGTATGAAAAGATTTCCGATTGTACCCAGAACGTGGGTTAGGTGAGAACAGAGATAAATTGTGGTAGCCATTCGTTCCGGGTCTTTTTTTCTGCTTTCCCAGGGTTTCATTTGATCGTAATACCTGTTTCCTGTTGTGCTGATTTGCATCCATAATCTTATAGCCTGTCTGAAATTAAATTTTGAAAGAGAAGCGTCTAATTTGTCTATTATTGAATTAACTTCTGATAGCATTTTTTTATCTTTTTCTGATAATTTACCCGGTTTTGGGATTTTGCCTTCATTATATCTGTCGAGAAATTTAAGCGTCCTATTTACGAAGTTTCCAAGATTGTTTATAAGTTCCTGATTAACTCTTTCCTGAAATTCTTTCCATTTAAATTCTGAATCCCTAGTTTCGGGCATTATGCTGCATAAATAATATCTTAGAAAGTCAGGTTCGAAATCTTCCAGATATTCATGTAGCCAGATAGCCCAATTTCTGCTTGTGGAAATTTGTTTCCCTTCTAGATTTAAGTATTCGTTTGCCGGTATCTCATCCGGTAGAGTGAATTCTTCCGTACCCATGATGATTGCAGGCCAGATTATGCCGTGAAATACAATATTATCTTTTCCTATAAAGTGAATCAATTTGGTGTTTGGATCCTTCCAATAGTCTTTCCATCTTTCCGGCTGCCCTATTTTTTCCGCCCATTCGATTGTTGAAGATATATATCCAAGAGGAGCATCAAACCATACATAAAGAACTTTGTTGGCCGGGGCATCCTCGAGAGGTACCGGTACACCCCACTCTAGATCTCTTGTTATTGGTCTGGGCTTAAGGCCTTCTTTTAGCCAGCCTTTTAGATAACTTTTTACGTTTTTTCTCCATTTCTTTTTTTCAATCCATTTTTCTAATTTGCTTTGAAATTTATCGAGCAGAAGATACCAATGTTTGGTCTCTTTCTTTATTGGTGTTGTTCCGCACAATTTACACCTGGGATTTTTTAATTGATCTGCTTCCAGCCAACTTCCACAGGAATCACAGGAATCTCCTCTTGCTTCATCAAAGTCGCAGTATGGACAAGTCCCTTCGACATATCGATCAGGGAGGAATTTCTTGCAATTTTCACAGTAAAACTCTTTACTCGTTTTTGCTTCTATATAACCTTTTTCGTATAGTTCGAGAAAAATTTTCTTCGATAAATCATGATGGATTTTTCTTGAAGTCCCGGAGAAATTGTCAAATTCAACTCCTAATTTTTTTAGAGATTCCTTTATTATTTTATGGTAACGTTTTACCAGATCCTTGGGTGAGATTCCTTCTTTCTCGGCAGAGAGAGTTATTGGAACACCGTTTTCGTCGGTACCGCAAATGTAGATTACGTCGGTGTTTTTTTTTCTTAAAAAACGTGTATAGATATCTGCAGGCAGATATACACCAGCAAGGTGTCCTATGTGCACCGGACCGTTAGCGTAAGGTAATGCCCCTGTTACTATTATTTTCCTTTTTTCTTTACTCTTATCCAAGTATCGCCTTTTCTTTTGATTTCTTCAATGGAAATTTCTTCCTGAGTTTCGTCAGGATTTGAAACCGTTACAATTCCTGTTAACATATTTCTATGAAGTACCTGGCTGTTCCCTTTCTCTGTTTTGATTACATTATCTCTTTCGGGAAATTCTAGGCTAATTTTATCGTAAAAATTGTGTTCATATTGCAAACAGCAAAGTAACCTTCCACACAGACCGGAAATTTTTGAAGGGCTAATATATATGTCCTGATTTCTTGCGGTTTCAAGCTTTACTCTTGGTTTTTCTGCTAAGAAAGTATTGCAGCAAAGTGGGTTTCCGCATAACCCTAATCCTCCCATAAATCCAGCATAATCTCTGACTCCGATATGCCGTAGTTCTATTATGCAATTAAACTGTTTCTTCAAATCTTTTACCAGGGTTCTAAAGTCTATTCTTTTATCGGCGAGGAAGTAAAATTTAAACCTTTTACCATTCCATTCTTTGTCTACACCGACTACTTTCATGGCAAGTTTATGTTCTTTTATTCTCTTTTTACAGAAACTGAGGGCTTTTTTTTCCTCTTTTCGAATTTCTTTTAATTTTTCTTTTTCGCTATCGTAAATAAGATGGAGCACCTTCCCTTCCGGTTGTAATTTACAATGTATTTCGTCTCCCGCTTTACCCGCGAAGCGTTCATTTTTTATTTCGCAGAGAATATACTCTCCATTTTTGAGTGTAAACTCGGATTCCATAGGATATTTGACACCGTGGAATTTTACAAAGTACAACATCAGGCTTTTAACATAAGATAAAAAATTATTTTTTCCGCACTGATGTTTGAATAGTAGTACCGGTAAGCTTTTTTCAGAGATTTAAAAGTGTTCCAAGCTTTACTAAATGTAATTTCTTTATTTTTATATTTGTCTTCTACTTTTTTCTGTAAGCACTGTAATATAAATTCTATTTTCCATTCTTTTTTTAGTTCCTCGGACCAGTTTTTTAGACGTGATTTTGATGGAACAGAAAAAAACAATTCTTCTATTCTTTCCTCTAAATTTTTCTTGGAATTTAAAAAGAGGGTTTCTTCTATACCTCTTCCAAAACGACTAATAGATTCGTCTTTCAAGATTTCTTTCTGCAGCACAGCAGGTAGAGGACTAAATCTTACAGTATGGCTTCTGGATACGATTGTTTCAGGTAAAAAATGTTTCTCCGGTGTTATCAGTATAAAGATGACGTTTGAAGGCGGTTCTTCAAGGATTTTCAAGAAAGCATTGAACCCTTCAGTTGTTATCCTATCAGAGTGGGCTATTATTACGATTTTCCACTCGTTTTCCATAGGAGTAACGTAGACATAATTTTGCAACTTTCTTACCGTATCAATAGAAATATGCCCTTTTATTTGCCTGAGTTTGAAGTATTCTTTATTCCTTCTCAAATCCATTACCTCCTTCTTTTCATGTCCTTCAAATTCTGGAAATATAATTGCCAGATCCGGGTGAGTACCTTTAAAAGTTTTATTCTTATCTTTGAGTATTTCTGCAGCAAAGTATAATGCCATGGATAACTTCCCCACCCCGGGTGGTCCGTAAAACAGAAATGTGGAAGGGAACTTCCCTGTTTTTAGTATAGAGGTTAAGATTTTTTTTGGAATTTTTTGTCCTTTTATTTCTTTCATATATTTATAATTTTATATAATTGAAAGGATTAATCGCTTTGCCGTTTTTTCTTATTTCGAAGTGAAGGCTTGGGTTTTTTACTGAACCAGTTTGCCCTACTTTACCTATAAAATCTCCCGCTTCGACTTCCTTTCCGTTCTCCACTGAAGCGGAAGCGAGATGGCTATATAAGGTTATAAATCCGTCGCCGTGCTGTATCAGGATTAATTTGCCGTACCCAAGAAAATTATCACTATATACGACTTTACCCGGTGCTACTGCTTCTACGTTAGTTCCCCAGGGGACTTCGATATCTATTCCTCTGTTTATAGTTTCGGTCCCATACCTTTCTTCTCTTTTTTTGCCGAAATATCCCGTTACCATGCCATCTACCGGTAAGGTGAGTATTTTTTCGGCAAAGTATTTGCTACCAGGAGCTTTTTCTTGTTTGGAAAGACTTCTTATTAACTTTTCCAGATCTTCCATTGCTTTTTCCATTTCTTTGGACATTGCTACAGCTTTCTTGCTTTCTCCCTCAATTTCATTTAAATACTGATTTTTTTCTTTTTTCGTTTTTGCTAAAGCAATTTCTTGATCTTTTACCTCGTATAATATTTCGTCCAGTATTTCCGCTTTTCTTTCGATTCTTTCACTTTGTGATGTAAGACGTTCTTCTAACCGTTCTATTTCATCAAGCACTCTTTTATCTTGATCCGCAATTATAGTAAGAAATTTTACCCTCTTTAATGCGTCGGAAAAGGAATAAGAAAGCAATATAACTTCTATAGGATGCAGCGGTCCGTGTATATATATTTCTTTAATCCTATTACCTAATATCTCTCTCTTTTCTTGAAGTCTATAATGTATTTCATTCATAAGAAGTTCGATGTTCTTTTTTTCTTCATTTGTTATTTCTTTTTTTCTTTTGAGCACGTTAATGAGTTCCGTATTTAAACTTATTTCTTTATCGAGTTCCTGTATATTTTTTAAAATGTCGGTTTTTTCAAATTTCAACTCTGCTATTTTTTCTTTCTGCTCTTTTAATTGAGCCCTTAGGATTTTCAATCTTTCTTCCGGGGATTTCACCTCGGCAGAAAGGAGGGTTATTAAGAGTAAAAAACAGATCACCATCTTACCCCAATAGTTTGTTATTTGTTTTAAGTGAATCTTCTGGTATTTTGCTGTCTTCTGTAATAAGTGATGATATTCTTTTTTTTAAGGCAAAAAAGACGCCGAGAAGAGTAATTATAAAACTTTTTCTATTCATAATAACCTAACCTTTTTACTTCTTCCTTTTCTTTCCTCCAGTTTTTCTTAACCGCCACCCAGGTGTTCATGTATACCGGTCTTCCCAGGAAGTTTTCGATGTTTTTACGTGCTTCGCTTACCACTTTCTTTAGTTTTTCTCCGCCTTTTCCTATTATAATGCCTTTTTGAGATTCTTTTTCAACGAAAATTTTTATATCTATCCTGCCGTTTTCCATATTTTCTACTTTAACAGCAACAGAATATGGTATTTCCTGTGAATATTCGCAAAGGACTCTTTCTCTAACGAATTCTTCGATAAAGAAGCGCTCAGGTCGGTCAGATAAGTAGTCTTCAGGATACAGCGGTTCTCCTTCAGGTATATATTCCAAAAGAGAAGGTATTATTTTATCCACGTTGTCACCTCTTAAGGCAGATATGGTAAAAACCTGATCGAAAGATTGTAAATCTGTATTTTCTATTATTTTATTTAGATCTTTTTCGGAAATTAAATCTATCTTATTTATAATCATAAAAGTTGGTTTTTTAGGTTTGGAAGAGTAATCGTTCATATTTGAGGTTTCTCGATGGTCAACCATCAACATAATGACGTCGGAATCATTTATAGATGTTTTTATCTGCTGCTGCATTGCGTTTTCCATTTCGTTTCCCGGTTTGAATTGTCCGGGAGTATCTATAAAAATAATTTGATTGTTTTCTTCTGTCCATATACCCAAAATCCTGTTTCTTGTTGTTTGAGGTTTTGGTGTGATGATAGAAATATTGCTACCTATCAGGCGGTTTAATAAAGTTGACTTGCCTACATTTGGTTTCCCAATTATTGAAACATATCCTGCTTTCATATAAGCAAATATATCCCTATCACTTGTAAAGTCAAGGGAAGTCGGATCTCGATTTAATGTGGGCTTTATATTATAAGAGTTAAACTATTATTTTGCCCTTATAACTGTTATATTCTTCGATGTCCAGGCTACAATCTCTCTTCCTCTGGACAAAATTGCAAATACTTTTACATTTCTATAATCTATTCCTTCGGGAAGTTTGTTCGCCTGGAATTCTCGATCTAAAATGATTCTGCCGGCATCAGGAGGAATAATTTTCCATGTTACGATGTAATCAGCAGGTTCCTTCTTTAATGTTAAAGGTATTTTGAAGCCCTCTATAACTTGTTGTGAAGGGAAGGAAAAATCAATAATTGCCGGGGTTGGTGGGTTCTCCGGTCCCCCATCAACATATGCACTTGTGTCTTTTTCCCAGGACCGGTCTTCACCAATAATTACGAATGCTCTTGCGGGTTTGATATTTATTTCTGCTCTTGGTTCCGCCATCAAAACTCCTGCGCCGAGTCTTTTGGGAACAAAAACACCGTTATTGTTAATAGAGCCAAGGTCTTCAGGTATTACTCTCCATTGTAAAGCTATTTTTTGTGCACCTATGACACTAAATCGGAATTCCTTGTCGATATCATCGGAAGTAAAGTGTTTAAAAGGCGGTATTAATTCTAAAGGTTTTATTTTGTCGGAAGTTATATAAACATCTGCGGAAACAACTCCTTTCCCAAATCTTTGGGGGAGGACAGCAATTACTCTGCCTTTAGTAGGAATCTCTCCTGCAATAAAAGTGCCGTCTTTTCTAACTTGTCCGCATCGCTCAGGTATAACCTTCCAGTTAACGGGAATATTTACATTGCCAAAACCTTCTGCGTTTACTTTAAAATGTGCTATTTCTCCGGTTTTAAGGGTTACGGATTCCGGAATTATACGCAAACCTACTTCTCCGCTTACTACCACAATAGCGCGTCCTTGACTTCCGTTCTTCTCGGCTATAACAACTGCCTTTCCCGGGATTTTGGCTGTGAAGACGCCATTTGAGTTTATCTCTCCTATGTTTTCCCCCTCAACTCTCCAGGTGACTCGTTCGTTACCTTTTGTCTCGAATTGTACTTTTTCTCCTACTTTGATTCTCTTGAACCGTGGAGTAATTTGAATATCGCTAACTTTCCCGCTTACTCTAACAAACGCCGTTTTTATTTCTCCGTTTGTAAGCAAAGCGATAACCCTGCCTCTACCGCTGTTTTCGGCTGTAAAAACACCGTTTCGGATATTTCCTATTCCTGCGGGCATACACTTCCATTCTTTAGCTGTCCCTCCGGCAATTGTAAATTTGATTTGTTCTCCTTTCTTAAGAATTGCAACCGGTGGAACTATTTTTGCGCTTTCCCTGCCGCTTATTTTGATATAAGCAAAGCCTGTTACATGTTGACCATTTCTTGTACTTCTGCATCTAAGAACACCCTTTCCCTCTTTACTTGCTACAAAAAAGTTTCCCTGAACTCGTCCAAGAGAATTAGGAACAACACTAAATGACAAATCCCTTTCGAGTATTTTACCCTCTCTATCTAATACCCTTACTGTAAAGGGTATTTTTTCTCCTACTTTACCTTCAATAGGATTTGGCGATATATGCAGTTCTAAAGATAATAATAAAAAGACTAACATCATCCCTCCTTATAAAAAGTGATACTTTTTTCTTCTTTTGTTGCGATAGAAAGGTAATGCAACCCCTCTTCCAGAGGAGGTATAGAATCACTCCCTATAAATATAACATTTGAGTCTTTTTCTCTTGTATAGTTGACTATTTTTTCCCCGTCAAGGCTTATTTCAATTGTTTCTGTAGGATTTTCTAATATAAGCACAATTTCAAAATCTTTTCCTACAACCGATCCCTCTTCAGGAAATACAAAACGAGTTTCTTTGAAATTTTCTTCGGAGATGATTTTGTATGCTGGAACACCTCCGGGAATAGCAGGAGGAATTTTCCCTGTTTCTATACCTTCTTCCGGTTCAAAAGTTAGGCTTTCCTCGGATCGGTCTCTTTTAATTATGGCAGATGTTGGGGCTTTGGTCGCTTTAGAAAGCGTTGGCGTTTTCTCACTCGATTCTTCGGATGCAGCAAACTCTCGCATATCTTCCGATAAAGGGGTCTCGCTGGGTTTTTCTGATGCGGCAAAATCCGTTTTCTCTTCCGGCAAAGAGATTTTTGGGGCACTAGGCTCTTTCGAGGCGGATTTCATAATAGATTTCTCTTCTTCTTTCCATTCAACTTTCTTCTTGTCTAAGGAAATCTCTTCGCTTTTCGAAATTTCTACTTCTTCCAAAGGTATTTGTTCCCGTATTTCTTGAGGTTTTTTTGTCGTCAATATTCGATTGCTATTTTCTATGTTTAGTAAAACCGTAGAAACGATTATTAAAGCAGCCGCAGCGCTTACTGCCAAATATCTCCATCTGATTTTGGATGAACTGATAATAACTGGAGTCTCTTTTTGAGTGGTGTTTTTTAATATATTTTCGATTAAATAATCGGGGCATTGTATTTCTTCTCTTGTTGAACGCAGTTTTTTCAAAAGTTTTTCTTTAATCTTAAGTTTTTCTTCACACATTTTGCAGGATTTCAGATGATTTTCTAAATCCTGGCGTTCTTTATTGCTAAGGCCGTTGTCCACATAGCCCTGAATTAATTCTTCAAATCTTTTATGTTTTTTCATATTTTTTCCTTTACCAGTTCTCCAAGTTCGTTGAGAGTTCTATGTAGCCGTGAACGTACGGTCCCAATAGGTATTCCCAATATTTGAGATATTGTCGAATAGTCGCACCCCTCGTAGTACCTGAGCACTAAAACTTCCTGATATTTTCTGGGTAGTAAATAGGTCATACTTTTGATGAGTTGCTGGTCGGACTTCTTGACTAAGAATTTCTCAGGATTGCCTTCTGTTGCAAGATGTGTAATATCGTCTATGGAGATTTTCTTTCCTTCACGGGCTTGTTCTCTTCTGTATTTAAAAACAGTATTAAGAGCGATCCTGTAAAGCCAGGTGTAAACGGCTGAATCTCCTCTAAAGGACTTAAATCCTCTCCAGGCGTTTATAAAAACTTCCTGGGTTAACTCCTTTGTGATTTCAGAATTGTTTGTCATATTATAAATCATTTTATAAATCCTCGGAGTGTTAGTTTTAACAACTTTCTCAAATATTTCTTTCCTCTGTTCATCATTTTTATTCCCCCGTTTCTTCATTTTTCTATTTAGATACCAAATCTGAGAGTTAGTTCCCTAAAAATCATATTCGTATATAATTCTAAGCAGGTGTTCATCATATCCGTTTTCTAAGTATGGATAGTAGTTTATATTTATATTCCCAAAGCTTCCCAAACTTAAGGTTCCGTCTACATTGAAATCGAAGCTTGTGTTTGTACCGTTTATGTAAGTATAGATACCAATAGATAAAATGTGCTTTTCATGATACCAGGAAACATTAGATAAAATTCTAAAAGAACGCGTCTCTTCGATGTAAGTTGTTTTTTCGATTCCCAATGTGTTTTCCATTTGCAAAGAACCTGAAATGGATTCAAAACCAAGACCAATATAACTGTATTTTTCATCATAATATTCGGGATATTTAGCCCACTGATATTCCAGAATAGGCGAGAAGTAATCGGATATTTTCAATTTAAAAGATTGATTAAGGGATAAACCTATCATTTCATATTCCTTATAAGCAAGGTAATCGACATAAGTGAAAAAACAACCTTTTTCATATACTCCGTTTACAAAACCGGAAGTCCTTCCTTTGTAAAGATAAGAATTGCCCAGTGTTAAATACCCGTTACTCACCCTTCTTATACCGGCTTCAATGTTATTTAAATCAGATTCAAATATTAGTTTCCCTTCAAAAGCGGTTCCTTTTATAGTGGAATCCGCATATAGATTGTCATTACCGCTTGAAAAAGCTCCTTTTATTTTTAAGGATACTGCTTTATTTAACTTTAGTTCTGTTTCTCCCGATAGCACAGCGGATTTCTGCGGATCGTCGAATGTAAAACCTAATATATCTGAAGTATCATCTTCTCCGTAAAAAGCCGTAAGTCCCATAGATAATGGGTCTTTTTTAAAGATCGTTTTTCCTCCCAGGAGCCATCTGGGGTACTCCGCAAATAAAGTATCATAATTGTCTGAGTATAAGATTACAGGAATTATAGAAAAACTACCTGCACCTATTTCACCGCTTAGCCCAAAACCTCCGGGAGAACAGATCGTCAATTCATCCAGGTATGGTGAAATATAACCTGCTTCCAGATATGATTTTCCTTTTAAATAGCTTAAGTAAGGATACCAGTTTATCTGGTACTGCGGGTCATGATACAGGGAAAATCTAAAGTAATTTTCATTTTTAAAAACAGAGAAGTCCAACCCTAAAAGAGCTTCGTTCTCTCCTGTGTAGAAGGTATCTGCGAAGTAGGAGTTATGGTTTCCTATTGAAAGCTTTCCCGTAAAAATATAAGGATCCGCCTCCTTTTTTTCGGTTACTATAAATGACCATTCTTCAGCCTCATTTTCGGTTTCTACTTTTATTTTGTGTTTTCCTCCGGATAGATTGTTTGCTTCCGAAAAGAAATAACCTGATTTTATTTCCCCAGGGAGACTCGCACCATCTAAATAAACGTTAATTGATTTTTCTGCTGCCGGCGGGTCGAACAGGATAGTTATATCGAAAGGGATGGAAACCGAATCCATCGGAGAAATAAGAAATATGGTTGAAATAATTATTTCTAACATAATTTAGGTTTATTTTATTGTTTTTTGCACGGTTGGTCAACCCTTTTTTGTATAAAAATCCGTATTGACAAAAGAAATATATTCATTATAATAATAGTATAAATAATAAACAAAAATTTAAAACTCAAGTATAAAATATCTTGCTTTAGATGGTTTTGTATCTTTAAAAATCGTAATGGAGGTATTTGGTATGTCTTCAAAAAAAATTAGCATTATTTCCTTTTTTATGTTTATTTCATTTGTAATTTTTACTTACACTGCTTTGGCTCAAACAGAGGTATCTGGTCTTATACCATTCAGTACGACCTGGACGAGTGATTTAAGTCCATTTGTTGTAGTTGGGGATGTTCAGATCCCGGAGGGGGTGAGTTTAACGATGGATCCGGGTGTCGAGGTTCAATTTGAAGGAGCTTATG
>Ga0307437_1000317_pt1 | contig 40129 bp, 40 predicted proteins | sample SalMarWE160390MG_FD_202146 | JGI IMG/M metagenome (GOLD analysis project Ga0307437, IMG submission 202146) | Salt marsh sediment microbial communities from the Plum Island Ecosystem LTER, Massachusetts, United States - WE1603-90 | ecosystem: Environmental > Aquatic > Marine > Intertidal zone >...
TCCTGAAGCGTCAGTATCTCCACCCGATCCAAGGGATTGAGACTGATACCCATGATTACCTCCTTTCAGCGCTGAGCCCGATCACATCCACTGCATGAAGTGCTCTTCATACTCTCGCTCAAGGGTCTCCTTGTGGCGCAGCTCCTCCTGGACAAGTCTGGAAAAGAGCTCCTCGAGCTCCGTCCCCTCGTAGTTCCCAAGAAGCATATGGTAGATGTTGTAAGCCTCCTGTTCCTTCTTAATGGCGAACAGCATCACGTCCTGGGGACTGCTCTCTGGGCCGACATCCTCGGTGACCATATAGTCGCCGAGGTGCAGATCTTTGATCTCTTTCTTCCCCCCTATGCGCTCTATGTTCCCCCCCTTGAGGGCATTCTCCAACAAATTCTTGTGCCCCAACTCCTGATTTGCCAGATCCTCGAGCAGGGTCTTGGCCCCAGGGTCCTTGACCATGTCTCGAAACATCACATAGAGCTCGCGTGCGTCATGTTCTCTGCGGATGGCGAAGATCAAGATAGCGTTCAAGGATTCGAACTTCATAGCCACCTCCTCCTCATTATTATAGTTGATAGTTACTGTACAGGATTTTCGACCATTGATGAATATCTTGTTCCTACATAATAGAAGATGCCTACACTTGTCAAGGGACAATTGTGAGGGGGATATCCTGGTAATACAATGGAGGCGTCCTATTGACCTTTTTCGTGAGGGCATACACCAAGAACGCTGGCCGGATGAATAAACGAAGAAAAAATTCGTCAATAAAGATGAAAAAACCCTTGACAAGAGGGGTACTGACAGGATAAACCTTTACAGGACTCTAACACAGAAAGGGGGGAAAAAGATGAAGAGATGGCTTATTCTTATGATAGCGGTGGCATTTGTGGCGGCGGGGGTCCTCAGCATTGCCATTGCCCAGCCAGATAAGGTCACCATCGATAACACGTACCCGAAAAAACTGAAGAACCCCGTAACCCTGCCGCACAAGGCGCATGCGGACAAGATAGCCTGCACCGAGTGCCACCACACGTGGAAGAAGGAAGCGAGCAAGACCCCCCAGAAGTGCGCCGAATGCCACAAGGCGGATGATAAGGGGGAAAAGGGACTCAAGAGGGCCTATCACAAGCAGTGCCAGACCTGCCACAAGGATTTAGCGAAACAGGGGAAGCCGACGGGTCCTACTACCAAGTGTAGCGGGTGCCATCCCAGCAAGGCAAAAGTAATCGAGTAAGCGCTAGAAGACCAGAAACAAAAAAGAGGGGGAATAAACACGATCCTCCTCTTTTTTGTTTTTTGGCATTATGAGGGTGATAATACCTTTGTACAAACGGATCAGGTGCCTTGGGCCGATATGGCGACAATCACATCGTCATCTTCTACAACGATGAGGAGGGTCCCTCCCTTTTTGAGTGTAGCCTTGGCCTTCTTTTCCGTCCGCAGGATTTCCACGGCGATCTCCGCCGTCTCCCCTTGCGCTTTGAGGAGTTTGACGCGCACCTCCTTTTTCCCAGGCAGAGGAAGCTGAGCTAACTCGCCTTCTGCAAGGAGAAAGGAACGCTCTTGCAGGAGTTGATAGGATGAATAATTCAAGGTATCGAGGTTTTTTTGTATATCCTGCAGGCGTGCATCGATCGCTTTTCCCTCGTGGGAGGCGAGGATGACCCGAATCCCGATCCCCACTTCCTCTCCAAGGGCAACGGTTGAAAAAGATGTTATGAAGAACGCGCTTAAAAGACCCAAAAAGAATAATTTTTTCACCTCATCCCCTCCTTCCCTTCTTCTTCCTCAAAGAACCAAACAATCGCTATTTCATCCTCCCCTTGGAATATCATAACCGAACCCTCACTTTCAACTGATTCCACCACCACGCTGGGTGTCGGCGGGGCAGTCACAAGGGGAAGGGTGACGAGGAATAGTACCACAAGAGCCGCAGCCGCCCCCCAGGCCAGGGCCTTGAGCGATCGAAAGGGGAAAAAGAGGGCCTTACCTGCCCCCCAGATCCGTTCAATGATGGTAGGGGGCTCCAGCCGCTCTGCCACCCCTTCCCATATCCTGGCAAGCGGTGCATCGGCAACCCCTGCCTCCACTGCCTCCCGCAGATGTGCTCGCAGCGCAGTGAGTTCCTCAAGCTCCCCTTGGCAGCGACGGCACCCCCGCAGGTGCCTCTCCACGGAGGCCCTCTCTTGAGGCAGCAGCGCCTCATCTAGATATTTTTCTAAGAGTGAACGAAACGGACCGCAGCCCGGCATCTAATCCTCTCCCTTCAGATAAGGAGCAAGGGTTCGGCGCATTTCCTCCCTGGCGTAGTGCAACCTGGACATGACGGTACCCAGCCGACAACCCACGACCTTCGCGATCTCCTTATAACTGAGCCCCCCCATCTCCCGTAACAGGAGAACCGCCCTGTGTTGCGGCGGAAGCTGGGCCATCTTCATGCGGATTTGCTCATTGAGCTCCTTGCGCAGCAAAGAGGAATCAGGCCCTCTCGTACTGGGGGGATCAACGGTCTTTTGTATCTCGGGGTTTGCAACCCGCTGGCGCCGAAAATCGAGGGCGAGGTTCACGGCGATCCGGTAAAGCCAGGTATAAAAAGAGGAGGCCATGCGGAAACCCCTGATGGATCGATAGGCCTTGACGAACGCCTCCTGAGTCAACTCTAGGGCATCCTCCCTATTCCATACCATACCATAGAGGAGGGAGTAGATCTTCCCCTGATAGGGAACCATCAGATCCTGGAAGGCATCTTTCTCCCCCCGTTGCGATCGCTCTATCAACTCCCGTTCTTTCAAAGCAATTTTACTGAGTTAGATGCACAATCGTGCACAGTTATTCAATACCTTTTCCCTTCGCCCAGTTTATCTCGGCGTCAGACGCCCTGACGTAGATGGGCACCAAGGAAGAGATGTCATCCCGCTCCCCTTGCATAATCCGCTGCAGACCACGCTCGGCCACCGTCGTGCCTCGCAGAAACCTCAGATGAGGGGGGGCGAACAAGGCCTTTGCACCCAAGTGTTCCTCGATGAGCTCCCCGTAGACCTCCACCCCATCCCCCAGGAAGACGGTCTCGTGGGACGCAAGCGCTTCAAGCAGCCTGGAAGGAGAGAGGACCTGGTACGGGGTCAACTGTTCAACTCCCCCCCCTCCTCTCCCCTGTTTGTAGAGGGCGGTGTAGACCTCACCCTTTCGTGCATCCACCATGGGACAAATCAGGGAGGGGGTGAAGGGCAGATGAGAGGCGAGGGCATCCAAGGTGGGGATACCCACCACCGGCTTTTCAGCTGCCAAGGCCAACCCCTTGACAGCGCTCAGCCCTACCCTGAGCCCGGTAAAGGAACCAGGTCCCAGGGAGACGGCCATGCCGTCTATCTCATTAATAGTGATTCGCGCCTCTTGCAGGAGGGCCTGGATGGCCGGGAGCAATTGGGCGGATGGGGTCTCCTCGCGATGAAAGGTATACTCAGCCACCACCTCATCATCGTCTATGAGCCCAAGCCCCCCGCAGGAGGTCGCAGTATCGATCCCCAAGATCCGCATCACTTGGCCCCCGGGGGGAGGAGTCGCATAATATCGTTGTAGAAGATGAAGGCCATGAGCAGGACAATAATGATCAATCCGATCTGCTGGGCTACCTCCATCTGCTTCACACTGAGAGGCTTTCTGCGGATGGCCTCTATAGTTAGAAAGAGGAGGTGGCCACCATCGAGTATAGGGATGGGAAAAAGGTTTATGATGCCCAAGTTGATGCTTATTAAGGCAGTGAAGAATATCAGATTGGCAAAACCCTCTTGGGCCTGTTTACCGGCTATCTGGGCGATGAGAATGGGCCCTCCGAGGGCCTTCTTGACCGGGATGACCCGCTGGATAACTTTGGTGACGCTGACCGCCGTCACCTTGATGACAAGCCAGGTTTGGTAGAAGCCCATGCCGACTGCTTTGTAAACGGGTTCCCGTTTGAGTATAGACTCACCGGATGCGATGATTCCGATCTGATAGGCCTTTACCTCCTCACCGAAGATGTTCTTTCCCGTTCCGGCCCGCGGGGTGAGAGTCAGTGTAACAATCTCTTCCCCCCTCTTAATGGTCAGCTGGAGTTTTCTCCCCTCGCTCTTGGTGATAACTACGGGGAGATCAGCCCATTGGGTGATCTCCACGGCATCCACCTGGAGGATTATGTCACCGGATCGTACCCCCGCCTTTTGGGCGGGAAATCCATCCACGACCTCCCCTACGACAGGAGATAATTGTGGGATTCCCACGACACAGTGCAGCAGGGAGAAGATAAAGACGGCGAGCAGCAGGTTCGCCAGGGGACCGGCCAGGACGATGGCCATTCGCTTGCGCACGGGTTGACGGAGAAAGGCCCTTGCTTCCTCCTTTTTCGCAACCTTCTCTCGAGGATTATCCCCCAAGAGCTTTACATACCCCCCGAGGGGGAAGGCGGATATCATGTATTCCGTCTCCCCGATCCGCTTGCCGATGAGCTTGGGGCCAAAACCCAGGGAGAACTTCAATACCTTCACCCCTGCCCATTTGGCAATGAGAAAATGCCCGAGTTCATGGACGAAGATCAATATCCCCAGTACCCACACAAAGGCAACGATGTAGATCATCTAGACACCTCTTTTTTTATGAAGTCCAAGGCCTTCTCCTTGGCCCAGTGGTCCGCCTCAAGGACATCCTCTACCCCGCGCAGAGGGGTTGTCTTGTGGCCATTCATGGTAGCGGCGACTACGTGCGGAATCTGATCAAAACCGATCCCGCCCCGGAGAAATTCCTCCACCGCCACCTCATTGGCGGCGTTGAGTACCGTCGGCAGGGTCCCCCCTGTCTCCAGGGCCTGATAGGCCAACCGCAGGGAGGGGAATTTATCAAAGTCGGGAGGATCAAAGGTCAGATGATTGAGTTCAACCAGGTTCAGGGAAGGGATCCCTGAGACCAATCTCTTGGGATAAGAGAGGGCGTAGGCGATGGGGATCCGCATATCGGGGACGCTGAGCTGGGCGATCATGGAGCTGTCCACATACTCCACCAGGGAATGGACCACCCCCTGGGGGTGGATCAGGATCTCGATCCGCTCAGGGGGGACCTGGAAGAACCAGTGGGCCTCGATGACCTCTAATCCCTTATTCATCAGGGTAGCGGAATCCACCGAGACCTTGGGTCCCATCTCCCACACGGGATGGGCCAGGGCCTCTTGGGGGGTTACCTTTTTTAACTGCTCAGCGGGCAGGGTGTAAAACGGCCCTCCCGAGGCGGTCAAGATGATCCTCTTCACCCCTTCCCCTCCCATTCTGCTTCCCAGAGCCTGAAAGATGGCACTGTGCTCACTGTCAATGGGTAAGATCGCGGCACCCTTCTCTTGCGCCTTTTGCACGATAAGTTCACCGGCCGTCACGATCGATTCTTTATTCGCCAGGGCGACATCCGTCCCCTCTTCGACGGCAGCAAGGAGGGGAAGAATCCCTGCCGAACCCACCACCGCCGACACCACCAGCTCCACCCCTGGAAAGGTGGCCGCGCGGACGAGACCCTCCGTCCCAGAGACCACCTCCACCTCATCTCCCCGGAGGGCCGTGCGGAGGGCGTGGGCAAGGTCTTGGTTGAGCACTGAGACGATGCGGGGTTTGAACCTTTGGATCTGTTCGCGCAGCAAGGATAGATTCTGTCCAGCGGCAAGGGCGAGGACCTCGAATTCCTCCCGGAAGCGTTCCACGATTTCGAGGGTATTGACGCCGATGGATCCGGTCGACCCGAGGATGGCCAGCCGCTTCATGATACCCCGGGAAACATTTTATAGACCAAGAAGTAATACAAGAAGGAAGCGGCGAAGAGAAAGCTATCCAACCGGTCAAGCATCCCCCCATGTCCCGGGATGAGACCTCCTGAGTCCTTCACCTTGGCCCCCCGCTTGATCATCGATTCGGAGAGGTCACCCAACTGGCCGAAGAGGGCGATGCCTGTTCCCACGGCAAGGGCGTCCACGACCGTCACCTCAGGCAGGAACAACGCCCTGAAGGCGAAAACGGCGAGGATAGCCCCAACAAAACAGGCAAAAAAGCCCTCGATCGTCTTGTGCGGGCTGATCTGGGGACTGAGTTTATGTCTGCCCCACCAGGAGCCGAAGAGCAGGGCAAAGGTATCCCCCACCCACACCGTTGACAGGAGCAAGAGGACCCAGAAGACCCCCTGGGGCAATTTATTAATCAAGATAACATGGGACAGCAGGAAGGGGACATAGATGATACCGAGAAAGGTGATCCCAATTCGGTGCGGCACAACGGAAAGTTTCTCAGAGAAAAAAGCATGGCCGAGAAAGAGGGCGATGAGGATTATCCCCAGAAACAAGATGATCGCTCCAGAGGGAGCCCACTGGAATAACACGCAGAGGATAGTACCGAGAACAATCCCACCGATCTTTTCTCCGACCCCGCTCTCAGGCAGGGTCATAGCATAAAACTCATAGAGCCCCAAGATGACGGTTATGGATACCATGATACAGAGGATGTAGGAAGGGCCGGCATAGAGCAACAGCAAAAAGGGTGGGATGATAATGAATGCCGTGGCAAACCTTTTAAGCATAGCAAGGCCTCTCAATCTATGGAGCTGATAAGAGCCGTCTTCCCCTCACCGAGCCGCAGCCCCCTCCCGAATTTGATCGGCGGTGAGGCCAAAACGCCTCTCCCTGTCCTGATATGCAATGCAGGCCCGGATCAACTCATCCTTGCCGAAATCAGGCCACAGGGTCGGGGTGAAGTAAAGCTCAGTATAGGCGATCTGCCAGAGGAGAAAGTTGCTGATGCGTAATTCTCCGCTGGTGCGGATCAGCAGATCCGGATCCGGCAGGTCCCGGGTGAAGAGATACCTGGAGAATGTCTCCGGCGTGATATCATCCGTGGTGATCCTCCCCGCCTCTATTTCTTCGATGACCTTTCTGATGCCGGCGACGATCTCTGAACGCCCCCCATAGCTGAGGGCAAGGTTGACGATGAGGCCATCCTTGTGTCGGGTCATTTCCACGGTCTCCACGAGGAGATCACTGATGGGGGTAGGGAGGTCCTCTACATCACCGATGATGGTGAGGCGAAGGTTTCTCTTGAGCAGCTTATCTCGCTCCTTCCGCAGAGCCTTTTGCAGCAGCCGCATTAGGTCATTCACCTCTTTTCGCGGACGCTGCCAATTCTCCTTGGAAAAGGCATAGAGGGTAAGGATCCGGACCCCAAGCTCTTCACATGCATCCACCACTGCTCGGGCTGCTTCGAGCCCCCGCTGGTGTCCTTCTATCTTCAAGAGGCGTTGCCTCTGTGCCCAACGGCCATTTCCGTCCATGATGATGGCTATATGTCGGGGCACCTTTTCCGGATCAAGCCTCTCCATTGCCCTTTCCCGAACTGTCATGATCTCGTATTAAGGGTGGTTATCCCTTGAATCAACACCACTGAGAGTGGAAGAAATTTAACATCCAATAGTTTCGGTGAATTCACGATACACGACACTGTAACACAAGTATCGGCGATTTACAATGGAGGAGACCAGAAGGCCTCATGGGGGATTGGTTATGCTTGCAAAAAAGGGCGAGGGAGCAGAAAGACCTCTGCTCCCTCATTACCTATACCTCAACGACCGCATCCACTGGGCAGACCTCCATGCAGGTCCCACACTCAGTGCATTCATCCTGCTTTATGACATACTTCTCTTCTCCTTCTTCGATGGCGTCTGCCGGACACTCCTCGGCACAGGTTCCGCACGCCACACACTCATCATTGATCTCATAGGACACTGCTCTCACCTCCTTGCCGTTAGATCTCCATTATCTCCTTATCTTTTTCCTCAATCACCCCGTCGATTTGTTCGACGAATGTATCCGTTGTCTTTTGTACTTGATCCTGCAACTGATGTAACTCGTCTTCGGAAATATCTTTCCCCTTCTCCATAGTGCGCAATTTTTCGATGAACTCTCGCCTGATATTGCGCGCCTCGATCTTGCTATTCTCCCCCATCTTTCCGACTAACTTCGCCAGTTCTTTTCTTCGCTCCTCCGTCAGCCTCGGAATGGTAATGCGGATGACCTTTCCATCGTTGGCCGGGGTCATCCCCAACTCAGACTTCAAGATCGCCTTTTCTATCTGACCAATTAAGGAATTATCCCACGGCTGAATGACAATGAACCTGCTCTCAGGTATCGAGAGGGTGGCCGCTTGATTGAGGGGAGTGGGGGTCCCATAATAATCCACCCTGATGTCATCCAAAAGGGCCAAGGAAGCTCGACCGGTACGCACCTTTCCCAGTTCCTTCTCCAAGGCGGCGACGGCCTTCTTCATCTTCGCCTCGCATTCTTTGATGATTTCTGGTGCCATAGGATCTCCTAATTAATCAACGTGCCTGCTTTCTTCCCTAAGATTATCCGCTGCATATTCCCCCGCACACCGATATCGAAGACAACCAAGGGGATTTGATGATCCATACAGAGGGAGATAGCGGTGGCATCCATCACCCGCAATCTCCTCTGTAATACCTCCTGGTATGAGACATGATCAAATTTAACCGCGGCGGGATTCTCCAATGGATCAGAATCATAGACACCATCCACCTTCGTGGCCTTGAGGATGACCTCCGCTCCTATCTCGAGGGCCCGCACAGAAGCTGCTGTGTCCGTGGTAAAATAGGGATTGCCCGTGCCACCCACAAAAATAATCACCTTCCCCTCTCGCAGATCCCTCAGGGCATGGGCGCGCACATAGGGTGCTACCATGTGACCCACCGTAACGGCAGACTGTACTGAGGCCGGAATACCGTGCCTTTCGAAGACATCCCGCAAGGCGAGGCCATTCATAATGGTAGCCAACATCCCCAATTGATCCGCCGTCACCCTCTCTATACCATAATCATCGGCCTGTGCTCCACGGATGAGATTACCCCCTCCGACCACCAAGGCCATCTCGACCCTTAGTTCCCACAGCTCCTTGATCTCCTCGGCCAACACCCGCAGGGCCGCAGGCTCTATTCCCACCTTCCCTTCTTCTGCCATGACCTCACCACTCAATTTTATTACTATTCGCTTGTATGTGGGTTTCTCGCGCATTGAAGATGACCATAGTCAAGCCGTGAGGTCAGTTACCCCCTTCTAAGACCTCACCCAGTTGATACCTGGTGAAACGTCGCACCGTAATATTCTCCCCCACCTTGGTTATGGTAGCGTATAAATAATCTTTCACCGTGATGTCAGGATTCTTGATATAGGCCTGCTCCAGCAGGCACTGTTCCGTGAAAAATTTCTCCAGCCTTCCTTCCACGATCTTATCCACCACCTTCTCTGGTTTGCCGGACGTCGAAGCCTCAGCCCGCAGGATTTCTTTTTCCTTCTCGATGACCTCCGCCGGAACGTCCTCCCGGTCGATAGCGATGGGGTTCATGGCAGCAATGTGCATGGCGATATCTTTCGCCAAGTTCTGGAAATCCTCCGTCCTGGCCACAAAATCCGTCTCGCAGTTTACATCTACCAAGACTCCTATCTTGGCCCCCGGATGTATATACGCAGTAATAAGGCCCTCGGCAGTCTCCCGGCCCGCTCGCTTAGCTGCCTTGGCCAACCCCTTTTTGCGTAGAAAGTCAATGGCTTCATCGACATTTCCGGCACACTCCACCAGGGCCTTCTTGCAATCCATAACGCCGACCCCTGTCCTCTGCCTCAATTCCTTAATAGCACCGGCGGATATTTCCATCTCCGTCTGCCTCATCATCCTCTGCCTGAATCACACTTTGCCGTTGTCATAGTCTTCGTTTTCCCTAGGATTACTCTTCACCCTCGCGTACTTCTCCCACAGTTTCCTCTGCAACTCCTTCATCGGGAGCGGTCTCCGTCGGGGTCTCGGCCGCTATCTGTCCTTGCAGTTCCTCCTCACGGAGCCTCTTGCCTTCGATCACTGCATCGGCAATCTTGGAGGAGAAAAGACGGATGGCTCGTATGGCATCGTCATTTCCTGGGATCACATAGTCGATTTCATCAGGATCACAATTGCTGTCCACTATGGCAACCGTTGGCACCCCTAATTTCCGCGCCTCACTCACTGCTATCTTCTCCCGCTTGGGATCAACAATGAAGAGGGCTCCGGGAAATCGATCCATATCTTTGATCCCCGCTAGATACTTACTCAGTTTGGCCCCCTTTTTTTGCAATTGCAAAACCTCTTTTTTAGGAAGTTTCTGAAACTCCTCGTTCTCCTCCATTTTTTCCAGTTCCTTGAGTTTGTTGATGCTCTTCTGTATCGTCTGGAAATTGGTGAGGGCCCCTCCTAACCAACGATGATTGACATAAAACATGCCGCAACGCGTGGCCTCTTCATAGATGGCCTCCTGGGCCTGTCTCTTCGCCCCGACAAAGAGGATCTTTTCACCCTTGGCCACCGTATCCCGAATAAATTCATAGGCTACCTCTAAGAGCTTAACCGTTTGCTGCAAGTCGAGTATATAGATACCGTTCCTCGCCCCGAAGATGTACGGTTTCATCTTGGGGTTCCAACGTTTTGTCTGGTGGCCGAAATGGACCCCAGCCTCCAATAGCTCTTTCATCGTAACAACGGGCATAGCATCTCCTTGTGGTTGTATCTTCCGCCCCCCTCAACTCGTTTGGACCCTCGCGGGCACCTCCAAAACGATCAGGAAGCGTGTTTAGTGAGAATGACCTTTAGCACACCATCCCCCGTTTTGCAAGAGAAAATTTGGCTCGCTGGTCACTCGTGTAACCGCCATAATTTCCTTGCTGCTGACTTATTGCAAAGGCGAGTGCATGCGACAACGGCTACTATTATCTCATAAACGGGGGCAAGAAAACAATATTGATTGCACCACAGGAGAGGAACCACTATTCCCTTTCTCGTAATGACATAAAAGGGTCGCTGTTAGCCTCAAAAAGGGAAGGCAAAAAATGCTGACATGTCTTATTTGTCTTCCTTGAAAAAACCTATTCCTTTTGTTATATATTAGGTGGAAGCTTCATTACTTCACAGAGAATTTCTGTCCTCGGGGGCGAATAATGAGGGAGCGTATGGCGCCCAAGATCATTGATCGCTATCTTTTAAAGGAGATCCTGGTACCTACAGGGATTGGGCTGGGAGTCTTTACCTTCATCTTCTTGGTGAGCAAACTGTTTCGCGTCACCGAGATGGTCGTGGACAAGGGGGTCCCCCTGGGATACGCGATAAAGCTCTTTTTGTGCCTCATCCCTGCCTTTCTTGTCTTCGTCGTCCCCATGGCCTTCTTGCTCGGGATCCTCGCGGCCCTGGCGAGATGGTCCGCAGACAACGAAATCATCGCCTTCAAGACATCAGGGGTGGGACTTTACCGGCTGAGCCCCCCCGTAATCTTCCTCGCGGTGATCACCTTTCTCTTCACCTCCTTCCTCGTGTTTTATGCCGTTCCATGGGGGAGCAAGAACTTCCAGGAAACCCTCTTTCGGCTTGCCGGGACTACGGCGAAACTGGACGTGAAGGAACGTATCTTTAACGCCACGTTCGGCGACTTGGTCATCTATGTGAACAAGGTCTCTCCAGGGGGAAGGGTGCTCGAGGGGGTCATGATCTACGATGATAGAGATCCTCAGATGAACAGCACCATCGTCGCCCGCAGGGGATATCTCACCCCGGATCCCAAGGCCCAAAAACTGGCATTGCATCTCTTTGATGGGAGCATTCATTCTCAAGAGGCGAAGGAGGAGACCTATCGCACCATCAACTTCAACGCCTACCAGTTCACCATATTCCTGCAGGAGGAGATAGAAAAGGCGCGCAAAAGAACACGGGTGGGGATGCTGGAGAAGGAGATGTCCATCGGCGACTTGCGCAAGAAGATCAAGAGAATGAGAGAAGCGGGGAAAAACATCCGTCCTCAATTGGTGGAACTGCACTTCAAATTTGCCATCCCCTTTGGCGCTTTCATCTTCGGCCTTGTGGGACTCCCCCTGGGGGTGCAGCGCACGCAATCAGGGAGGTCGTGGGGCTTTGTCCTGAGTTTCTTTATCTTCCTCCTCTATTACGTCCTCTATTGTTTCGGAAAGAATCTGAGCGCAAGCGGAATCATATCCCCTCCTTTGGCCGCGTGGGTTCCCAATATCACCTTGGGGGCCTTGGGGGCCTACCTCTTGGTAAAGACGGCTCGGGAATCCCCCATACGGATCCTCGCCTGGGGGGACAAGGGAATGGAATTTCTGAGGGAGAAATGGAAAAGCTTTACCCGCGAGATGTAGATCAATCGTCAACGCAACTCCCGTTGACCTTTGGCAACAAGAAGGGCGGGAGACCGCAGGGGTTGAGCGGCACAAGGATCCTCAGCCGTTACATTGCCAGAGAATGCTTGAAGCTCCTCTTCCTCTGGGTAGTCTCCTTCTTCTTGATTTTTTTTGTGGTTGAGCTTCTCGAGAGGATCAACGCCATCATCGTCCACAAGGCCCCCCTGTACCTGATCCTGGAGTACTTCCTCTATACCTTCCCCCTCTTTCTCTCTCAGACCCTCCCCTTTGCCACCCTTCTGGCTGCGCTGATCACCTTGGGGGTCCTCGCGCGGAACAACGAGGTCGTGGCCATGAAGGCACATGGAGTCAGCACATATCGAATCATGTTCCCCCTCTTGGTCCTTGCAGCCTCGGTCACCGCCTTTATCTTCCTCTGTAACGAGACCATTGTCCCCTACTCCGCCCGCAAGGCTCACTATGTCTGGTCGGTCAAGGTAAAGAAGGAGGAGGAGCGGGCCTTTTTCAAGCTCAACAAGATATGGTACCGGGGCGAGGACGTCATCTACAACATCCGCCTCCTTGAGCCGAAGCAAGATCTCCTCAAGGGGGTGACCATCTATCAGTTCGACGAGGCATTCAACCTCCGCCAGCGTATAGACGCCCGCGAGGCCCAGTGGAACGGCGACGGGTGGACATTCTATCAGGTGGCCGTCAGAGACTTCCTCCCCGGGGGGGAGGTGTCGACGGAGATCTATGATCAGAGGGATATCCCCATACCGGAGAGACCGGAGGACTTTAAGAAGGGGATGAAGAACCCGGATGAGATGACCTACCGGGAGCTCAAGGGATATGTGGAGAAGCTCAGGGGTGAGGGGTATGATTCCACCCGTTATGTCGTTGACCTCCACACAAAGGTGGCCTTCCCCTTTTTAACGCTGATCATGGTCTTGATGGGGAGCCCCCTGGCACTGGCGGCGAGCCACGGCCGGGGGGGGGGGATCGCGCAGGGGGTGGGGATCAGCATCGTCATCGGATTCGTGTATTGGGTGTCCTTTGCCATCTCCGTCGCCATGGGGCACGCTGGCACCTTCCCCCCGTTTATCGCCGCGTGGGCACCCAACATCTTCTTCGGCCTCGTTGGAGGGTTTATCCTCGAGAGCATCAATCAGTAATCTAAAAGGAGTCACCGCAATGGCCATCATGGAGATCAGCGTCGTACCGGTGGGCACTCAGAGCCCCAGTGTAAGCCCGTTTGTCGCTGAGTGCGTGCGGATAGTGGATCAACAGGGGCTGCACTACGAGATCACCTCCATGGGCACAGAGGTGGAGGGTGCAGTGGAGGAGTTGCTGAGCTTAGCCGGGCAGATGCACCGCGCACCTTTTAGGAAAGGGGCTCAGCGGGTGGTCACCACTATCCGGATTGACGAACGCCGGGATAAAGAATTGAAAATAGCAGGGAAGAAGAAGGCCGTCCTCAAGAGGCTCAGGGGGAGGGAGGCCGGACAATGACCACGGTATAGGAATCCAGGTCGATATATGTGCGAGCCACCCGCAGGACATCCGCTTGAGTCACCCCCTCTATTTCACGGGGATACCTGCGATAGAAATCCCCCCCGAGGCCATATCGCTCATCGAAGGCCATGGCAGATGCCATGGCGAGGGGACCCTGGAGCCCGATCGCATAATTCCCGATGAGATACGTCTTGGCCCGCTCCAACTCTTCCTGGCTGATCCCCTCCTCCCGTACTGCTCGAAGAATCCCCTCGATCCCCTGCAGCGCCTGTTCTACTTTGGGGGGACTGGTGGCCAGATACACACCCAGATAGCCGGGATCGAGATCAGATCGGACAAAAAAGGCCGTCACATAGGCCAACCCCTCTTTATCCCGCAATTGGGTGAAGAACCGCCCCCCCTGCCCAGCAAGGGCGGCCTCCAAGACCTCTAAGGGGAAGCGGTCCTGATCGTGTAAGGTGGTGCCGGGGAAGCCGAGGGCGATATGGGCCTGTTCCTTTTCTCGCACTACCTCTTCCCTTTTTTTGATACCCTCGTGCTTGAGCTCTTGGAGGATGGAAGGAGGCGAAAAGGTCGCCCTGCGCATCCCGCCAAAGGCTTTTCGTGCGGAGGCGGATGCCTCCTCCCACCTGATATCACCCACGATGGCCAAGACCATGTTTTGGGGGAGGGCGTATTTCTTATAGTACCTGATGAGATCCCGATGCCCGATGTGTTGTATGCTCTCCTCCGCACCCAGGACGTTTAAGCGATAAGGATGCCTTTCATAGAGGGTCTCCTGCAACAGGCGCATGGTCCAGGGGATCATCCTATCCCGCTCTTGTCCCAGGGCAGCCAGGATCTCATTTTTTACCCGCTCCACCTCATCCGTGGGAAAGGACGGTTGAGCGACAACCTCGGCCACCAGCCTCATAAGCTGGGGAAAGTCCTTGCTCAAACCCTTCGCCTGTATCCCGAAGCTGTTGCGCCCTGAAAAGGTCTCCAGGGTTGCCCCGAGGGAATCCACCTCCCGGGCCAACTGGATAACGGTGTGCGATTCGGTACCCCTGGTCAACATCTCGGAGACGAAGCGGGTGATGCCCGCCTGTTTCTCCTTTTCAAACCGCACCCCTCCCAGGAACACACCATATATCCCCACCACTGGCACGGTGTGGTCTTCTTTAAAAAGGAGGGTGATGCCGTTCTCCAGTACGACCCGCTTCATCTCCCCCGTCGTCTCGTTCGCGGCAGGAATCCCTTCCAACCCCTTCACCAATCCCTCCAGGGCACGAGGGTCCGCAACCTCCCCTTCCCCCTCGGGCACGAGCGCGCAGAGGGTGAGGTTTTCCGGGCGCAGGTATCGTCTCGCCACCTCCTTGACATCCTTAGCCCCCACCCGGAAGATCCCTTGCAGATACTCTCCCTCCTTGTTCGCATCCCCCATAATCGTCTCAAAGTAGCCGAGTTTCCTTGCTTCACCCTGTACCGTCTCACGGTTATAGATAAAATCTGTCTCCACCATAACCCGGGCCTTACGCAGCTCTTCCTCTGCGACCCCTGCATCGTGTATCCGGGAGAGCTCCTTGATAATCCCTGCGATCCCCTCCTGGATGGCCCCCGGCTGAAATGTTCCCCCGATCACGAAGAGTCCCGGGTCCTTGGGGGTAAAGGCATAGGCATAGATTGAGCTGACCAGCCCTCGCCTGAGTCTCAGCTCCTGCTGCAGGCGTGATGATTGCCCCTGCCCGAGGATGGCGGCCAAGACATCGAGGGCACAGGTATCCTCATCCCTTATGCCGGGGATATGAAAGCCCAGGGCAAAATATCTCTCCTTGATTGCCTTGTGCATCACGAGGGAGCGAAAGGCCTCTTGGGAGGGCTCCTGGGGTCTTCGCCGTATGGGGAGGGGACGGGAAGGCACGGTAAAGAGCTCTTTCAGTCTGGATAACAACTCCGGTGTTGTAAAGTCACCCACTCCTACAAAGATCATGTTTTCAGGGCAATACCACTTCCTATAATAGGTAAGGACCTCATTCCTGCTGAACCCTTTCACCTGATCCGCATATCCTATGATGGGCCTCCCATAGGGGTGGCGCTGAAAGCTGTTTCTGAAGAGGGCCTTGTGGAGCGTGCGCCCCGGATCATCCTCGCCCATCCGGATCTCCTCGATCACCACCTCCTTTTCCAGCGCCAGCTCGTGCGGGTCGAAGGTGGGGTGTTGAAGGGCATCGGCCAAGACCTCCAGCCCTTTGCGTTGGTAGCGGCTGGCGATCACCACGTGATAGACGGTGTACTCATAGCTGGTATAGGCATTGATACGCCCCCCATACCCTTCTATGGTCCCCGCTATCTCCCCTGCCCTCCTCTCATTCGTCCCCTTGAAGATCATGTGCTCGATGAGGTGTGACATCCCCGCCTCCGTGGGGCGCTCGTCGGAGCTTCCCACCGCCACCCATACTTGAAAGGCGGCGACCGGTGCTGCGTGGTCCTCCAGCAGCACCACCCGCATTCCATTCTCCAGCGTTGTCCTGATGATCTCCTCTGCTTCGCCCTCGGCGGGGCACAGGGCGAAAAAAAGGATGCCGAGGGCCAGGGCGACTATGATAGTAAGGGAGCTTCTCTTCATGGATCTCATCCTCCAATAATGCTTCTCCATAAAGCTATGTCTCATCCTCCACCTTGTCAAGGATGTTTAAGGACCATCTTCCCTTCTTGATTTTCCCCCTCAATCGAGCTAGGATACAGCGAACGGGGGTGACAATAATGGCCAAGGTGATAAAGGGGATCGATTGGGAGACCTTCCACAAACTGCGGGGGAGCGAGAAAAAGGAATACTTCATACGGGATGAAAAAATCTTCCACATCATCATGCCCCAGCAATTTGACCGTCCGTTCCTCGACGAGATATGTGAGCTGACCAGCAAGATCAGGGGGATCGCCAAGGGGAATAAGGGAATCGCCTTTCTTCAGTCCCTCCTGCAGGGGAAGCGGGCGATGCTCTACTTTGTCCAACCCTCCACCAGGACCTTCCTCTCCTTCATGGCCGCCTGTCAGATCCTGGGCATCCAGTGCTCTGATGTGAGGGATACCGCCACCTCCTCAGAGATGAAGGGGGAATGGCAAGAAGATACCGTCCGGACCTTCAGCAGCTATGTGGATCTCATCGTGATGCGCCACCCCCAGGCGGGCTTTGCCGAGAGAATCGCGTTCCTCTTGAATCAGATCAGCAGACCGGTGCCCGTCATCAACGCCGGTTCAGGGAAGGACCAACACCCCACCCAGGCCCTGTTGGACATCTACACCCTCCACCGTTCCTTCGAGAACTATGGGGGGATTGACGGCAAGAAAATCGCCTTTGTAGGTGATCTGCGAAGGGGAAGGACAGTAAGATCCCTGGCATATCTCTTGCGAAACTACTCGGACGTCACACTCTACTTCGTCGCCCCCCCCGAATTACAGCTGGGCGAGGATCTCAAAGAATACCTCCGGGAACAACAGGTGGCATTTGAGGAGATGGATAGGCTCGAGGAGGTCATCCCCTCCGTGGATGCCGTCTACATGACCAGGATCCAAGATGAATACGATGAGGCGGGAGAATCGAAGCGGATAGATTACTCCGCATACTATTTTAAAAAAGAATACCTGAAAATCCTTCCTCCCAATGCCATCATCATGCACCCCCTGCCCAGACGGGACGAAATACCCGTGGAGATCGATGCGGATAAACGGGCCATGTATTGGCGTCAGGTGCGCAACGGGATGTGGGTGAGGGTAACCCTCATCGCCACGATATTCCTTAAAGACAAGGATATCAAAGAGTATTAGTGGATGGACCTGCCGATCCTGCCCCAACGGACCTTGGAGAGGATAGAAGGGTTTCCCCAGTCCCACGACCAATACATGATAAAGGCCTTTCCCAATACATCATCGAGGGGTACAAACCCCCAATAACGGCTGTCTTCGCTGTTGTCCCGGTTATCCCCCAAGACCAAGAGGGAATCAGGAGGGATCTCCTCCGGACCATAGTTGTCACGGCCTAATGGCCCCCACGATTTGAAGACCCCCCAGGGGTCCTCGATGAGGCGGTCGTTGATGTAGATCTTACGTTCCCTGATCTCCGCCTTTTCTCCCGGCAGCCCAATGACCCGCTTGATGTAGTCCTTGCTCCGATCGTTGGGGAAGAGAAAGACAATGACATCCCCCCGCCGGGGTTTGGAAAAGGGGAATACCTTTTTTCCTATCATGGGTATCCTGATCCCGTAGAGGAATTTGTTGACCAATATATGATCCCCCACCAGGAGGGTGGGCTCCATGGAGCTGGAGGGGATCTTGAAGGCCTGTACTACGAAGGCCCTGACAAAGAGGGCGATGACCAACGCGATAATGAGGGTCTCTGCATATTCCCGCACCTTGCTCTTCTTCTCTGACATTCGTTCGATACCTCCTTTCATCTGACCTGTAAGAGGGCCAAGAAGGCCTCCTGGGGGAGATCTACTTTTCCCACCCGTTTCATCCGTTTCTTCCCCTCCCGCTGTTTCTCCAATAATTTGTTCTTCCTGGTGATATCACCGCCGTAACACTTGGCCGTTACTTGCTTGCGCAAAGGGGGGACCTTTCCCCTGGCGATAACCCTACCCCCCGCAGCTGCCTGGATCACGACTTCGAACATCTGCCGGGGGATGATGTCTTTCATTCTGTGGACCAGTTCCTTGCCGCGGTAATAGGCCTGGTCCCGGTGCACGATCATGGAAAGGGATTCCACCGCCTCCCCGTTGATGAGGATATCGAGCCTTACCAGATCTGATTCCCGAAATGCCGAGAACTCATAGTCGAAGGAGGCATATCCCTTGCTCAGGGATTTGAGTCGATCATAAAAATCCCAGAGGACCTCGGCGAGGGGAAGCTCATAGGTCACCGCCACCTTGTGATGGGAGAAGTACTCAAGCCCCTTCTGTCGCCCCCTTCGCTCCTCGCAGAGCCGCAGGATAGGACCGAGGAATCCCGCCGGAAGATGTATCGTGGCGGTGATAAAGGGTTCTCGGATGGATGCTATCTCCCCCCATGGTGGCAGCTTACTGGGGTTATCCAGCCGCAGGATCTCGCCCCGACACGTCACCGCCTCATAGACTACGGTCGGAGAGGTGAAAATGAGCCGTAGTCCAAACTCCCGTTCCAGCCTCTCCTGCACAATCTCCATATGGAGCAGCCCCAAAAACCCACAGCGAAAACCGAGACCGAGGGTCGCTGAACTCTCTGATTCGAAGGTAAAGGATGAGTCGTTGAGATGAAATCGTTCCAGGGCCTCCCGTAAGAGGTGATATTGTCCGTGGTCAGCGGGATAGAGACCAGCGAAGACCATGGGTTTGATGGCCCTGAATCCCGGAAGGGGTTCGCTGGTGGGGTTATGGGTGAGGGTCACCGTATCCCCCACCCTGGCCTCCCTGACTTCCTTGATCCCAGCCACCAAAAGGCCGACCTCACCAGGGCCCAAGGATTCTTTTTCCTCTTCATGGGGGGCAAAGACAGTGATACGGGTTACGGTATATTCCTGAGCGCTGGCGCAGAGGCGTATTCGGTCTCCTCTTGTTACGTGACCGCTGAAGACCCGGACCATGATGACGGCACCGTGATAGAGATCATACCATGAATCAAAGATCAGCGCCTTCAGGGGGGCCTGGGGATCGCTTCGTGGCGGGGGGATACGTGCTATGATCGCTTCCAGGAGATCCCTCACACCGGTACCCTCCTTGGCACTGAGCGAGAGGACCTCTGAGGGGTCAAGTCCCAAGACCTCTCTTATTTCACCCTTCACCCGCTCTGGATCGGCATTGGGGAGATCTATCTTGTTGATCACTGGTATGACTACTAAATCGTTCTCCATGGCTAGATAGAGGTTCGCCACGGTCTGTGCCTGCACACCCTGCACGGCATCTACCAACAAAATCACCCCTTCGCAAGCCGTCAGGCTCTTGGATACCTCATAGACGAAATCGACGTGTCCGGGGGTGTCGATCAGGTTCAGGCAATACTCCCTACCATCCGCACCCTGGTATCGTATCTTTACGGTCTGGGCCTTGATGGTAATTCCCCGTTCCCGCTCCAGGTCCAAGCGGTCGAGGAATTGCGCGCGCATCTCCCGTTCCGGGACCGCCTGGGTCAACTCCAGAAACCGATCGGCCAGGGTGGATTTGCCATGGTCGATATGGGCGATGATGGAGAAATTCCTTATATTCGACGGATCATCATTCATTTGCCTGATACCACCGTGGTCCCTGTGAAGCCTTCCTCAAAAGAAATTCTTTTCTGCGCCGTGTGGGCCTCCTTCAGACTCTTATACCCCCCCAGCCTCACCCGGTACCATAAACCCATCCCCTCTATCTCCGCAGGGATGACGTGGACCGTATACCCCTTCTTCACCAATCTGCCCTTCAGCACCTCGGCCGCCTCCTTCTCCTTGAAGGAGGCAATCTGGACAAAGTAGAGTTCCTTGCCTACCGATTGCTTCTTGGCTTCTGTAACGTTCGTGGTCGGAGGTGAAGGTGCCTTGGCCTCCTCCTTCTTTACCGCTACCTTCTCTTTTTCCCTCGTGGCCGTCGTTTTTTCTTTTTTCCCTTGCTCTTTCTCAACCCCCTCTTTTCGCGTTAGGGTCTCATAGAAGGTAAACTGCATCTTTTCATCTTTTTTCTCTGGTGGCGGAGATGGCGTTGTACTTTCGTTCTTATCCGTGCCCTTCTTTTCCTTGACGCCGGGCATTGGCGAAGCCACCTCTTGGGCAATATGCGCCCGCTCCCGTTCGATCTGTATCCCCACCTTCACCCCCCCGATGAAGATCGCGAAGGCAAAGATCATCCCCCCCATAATGCCGAAGAGGCGCCTGAGCTGATGGCGTTTTTGCACCTTGGAAATGGGCTCTTTATAATCCTTCATTACATCTCCACCGGGGCCGCGATTCCCAGCATCCCCAACGCACTGTGCACGACCCCCTGGATGGTCTTGACCAAGAGGAGCCGGGCGTTTGTCACCTCCCTGTCCTCGGAAATGACTCGATGCTTGTTGTAGTAGCCGTGGAAGAGCCCGGCCAAGTCCTGCAGGTAGGAAGTCAAACGGTGGGGTTCCAAGGCGAGAGCCATCCCCTCCACGAGCTCGGGGAAGATGGCCACCCGTTTAGCCAACAACCGCTCTTCCGGGAGGCGCAGCAAGGCAATATCCACGTCGTCAAAGCCTGGTATCTCCATATCGTTTTCCGCTGCCTTTTTAAAGATACTCGCTATCCTCGCGTGGACATATTGCACATAATAGACAGGATTTTCCGTCCCCTCGTTTTTGGCCAGCTCCAAATCAAAGTCCAGTGGGGAGTCGGCCCTGCGCAGCATGAAGAAATAGCGGCAGGCATCCACGCCCACCTCATCCATCACCTCTTGCAGGGAGGTAAATTCCCCCGTTCGAGTGGACATGCTCACCTGTTTCCCGCCCCTCAACAGATTGACCAACTGTACGAGAATAACCTTAAAGAGGGAGCTGTCGCATCCAACGGCCTGGATAGCGGCCTCCATGCGGGGGATGTAACCATGGTGGTCGGCCCCCCAGATGTTTATTAAGAGATCATATCCGCGATCATACTTGTCTTTGTGATAGGCGATGTCCGAGGCGAAATAGGTGGCGATATCATTGGCCCTGATCACCACCCTATCCTTCTCATCACCAAAGAGGGTGCTCTTAAACCACAGGGCTCCACCGTCTTCGTACAGGTACCCTTTGCCTCTCAATTCTTCCAAGAGGCGCGGGGCCAAACCGTTATCGTATAAATCCGTCTCGCAGTACCACCTGTCGAAACGGACCCGAAACCGCTCCAAATCGTCCTTGATCCACCCTAAGATAACCTGAGAGGCCTTTTGCCCCAGGGGATCTATAACGTCCTCTTCAGGGGGAATAAGATACTTGTCCCCTTCTTCCTGTTTGATGTCGTGGGCGATCTCTGCGATGTATGCGCCCTGGTACCCATCGGGGGGGAATGCAACCTCCCTCCCCCACTCCTGCAAGTACCGGAGGTACACGGACCGCCCCAGGAGTTGCATCTGCGTCCCTATATTGTTGATATAGTACTCCCGCTCCACCTCGTAACCGACCTTCTCCAAGAGGTTGACCAGGGCGTCTCCAAAGGCGGCGATCCTCCCATGCCCGATGTGCAGAGGGCCGGTGGGGTTGGCGCTGAGAAACTCCACCAAGACACGCTTTCCTCTCCCCACCTCCCCTTCACCGTACCGTCCCCCTTTGCGATCCGCCTCCCGCAAGAAATAACGCCAATATGCTTCCTTGAGAAAGAAGTTTATGAAACCGGGGCCGGCCACTTCTACCCGCTCGATGATTCCCTCGTCGTCTTCTATACACCTGACGATGGCCTCGGCAATTTCTCGGGGAGCCTTCCCGAAGTGGGAGGCCATGGCCATGGCAATGTTGGTGGCGTAATCACCATGCCTCGCTTCCCTGGGATACTCCAAGATGAGGGGCGGAAGGACGCCCTCGGCCAACTCACCCCGCTCCTGCCCCCTCGTAATGGCCCGCATGATGATCTCGTTCAACCCCTTTTTCACATCACTCCTGCTGAGCCAGGAGGGCATAGGCCTCCGGCCTGCGATCTTTCAAAAAGGGCCACTCCTTCCGTACCCTCGATACCTCATCGAGCGCAATCTCCACCAGCAGGATTCCCTCCTGGAGGCCTGTCGGTTCATCGACGAGGTCTCCCTCCGGGGAGATGCAGAAGCTCATACCGTAGAAGTCCTGTTTTGGTTCGCTCCCTACCCTGTTGACCCGCATGACGAAAAGTCCATTGACAATGGCGTTACCTGCTAACACCTTGAGCCATCGCTGTTGGGAGGCAAAGGCGGCTGCGGTTGGAGCGAAGACGATCTGGGCTCCCCGAAGGGCTAAATTTCTGGTCCCCTCCGGGAAAAAGTTATCCCAACATATCTGAACCCCTATTTTTGCAAGGCCCAGATCGAACACCGGAAACCCCTTGTCCCCGGGAGAGAAATAGGTCCGTTCCTCCCAGAGCGGGATTTGGGGGACATGGATCTTCCGGTAGGTACCGATGATCTCCCCTCGCTGGTCGATTACGGCAGCCGTATTATAGTACTGATCACCATTCTTCTCAAAAAACGGCAAGATCAGGGCGACTTCCTTTCCCTTAGCCAAGGTCTTCATGGTCGCCACGGTGGGACCATCCACTGCCTCCGCCAAGAGGAAGTTACCTTCATCGATATCTCGGGGGAACCAGTGGGTGTTGAATAACTCCTGAAAGCAGATGATCTGGGCACCTTTTTCGGCGGCAACCATGCCCATCCGTAAGGCCCTCTGAATATTATCATTCTTATCCTCGCTGCAGACCATCTGTATCCCGGCGATCTTTATCCCCATACACCTCTCCCATGCAAAGAATGGAACAACGTACATCAAATATCCTTCCCTTGTCAAATATTCACCGTACGATATCTCGAACCAATGGTTTCCGTGAAAAAGTTATCCTTGACATCATCCCAAAAGAGGTTTATAAGATGATCTTCTGGAAAGGGAGGGTCAGGATGTCCAGGATCTGTGAGATATGTGGCAAAGGTCCCATCAGGGGCAATAATGTCAGCCATGCCAACAATAGGACCAAAAGGGTTTGGCTCCCAAACCTGCAAAAGGTTCGAGTCCTCCGCGACAAGAAGGTCGTCAGGATGAGGGTGTGCACCAAATGCATCAAGGCGGGACGGGTCGTCAAGGCCCCACGGGTCCCTACCACCCCCTAATCCGCTCTACCTTCATCACCCCCGTTATCTTCTGCAATGAATTGAATACCTTCTTGAGCTGCTTGAGGTTCCCAATCTCAATATCGAACGTACTTTCGGCATTTCCGTCATCGGTGGTCTTGATCTGGGCCCCGGTGATGTTGACTCCGTTGCCGGAGATCGAGGAGCTGATGGTAGCCAGCATCCCCTTTTTGTCGGCAGAGTAGATACGAATCCTGGTGGGGAATGCACTGTCTCCATCAAGGGCCCACCGTGCCTCGACGCATCTCCTGGGATCGGCAGCGAGGGTGTTGAAACAATCGGCCGTGTGGATGGTTACCCCCCTCCCCCTGGTGATAAACCCCACGATCTTGTCCCCTGGCAGGGGGTTGCAGCAACCGGCAAAGCTCATGAGGACATCGTCTATTCCATCGATCTTGACAAGCCCCTTTGGCCGGCTGGTCATCCGCTTAATGACCTTTTCCAAGCCTCCTTCAGTTTCCTTTTTCTCGTCAATTCTGAGCTTCTCAGGGGCAAGACGTCCGATCACCTGTTGAGTAGTGAGCTTTCCATAACCGATGGAGGCCAAGAGTTCCTCACCACTGGTGAGGCTGAACTCGTGAGCTACCTTCTCTACATCCCCTGACTTCCATGACTTGGAGAATTTCAAATCGAATTTTTTAAAATCCCGCTCGCACAGATCCCTCCCCAGGGCGATGCTCTTCTCCCTCTGCTGGGCCTTTATCCATTGGAGGACCTTGGTCTTTGCCCGTGAGGTCCGCACAAATTTAAGCCAATCCCGGCTGGGGTGGTGTTTGGCAGAGGTAACGATTTCTACCGTGTCTCCGTTTTTGAGTTGATAATTGAGAGGCACGAGGCGACTGTTCACCTTCGCCCTCACGCATTGATGTCCGACGTCGGTATGAATACTGTAGGCGAAATCGACGGGGGTGGCCCCCTTTGGAAATTCCTTCACCTCCCCATGGGGGGTGAATACATATACCTCGGTGGGGAAAAGATCCACTTTGACTGTCTGCAGAAACTCCCGATTATCCTTCAGATCCATCTGCCACTCAAGGAGTTGCCGCAGCCAGGAAAAACGTTTTTCGTCTTTCTCGTCAATCTTCTCGCCTTCCTTGTATTTCCAATGAGCGGCGATCCCTTCCTCGGCTATCATATGCATCTCCCACGTCCTGATCTGAATCTCTATTCTCTCCCCATGGGGGCCAATGACAGTCGTATGCAGGGATTGATACATATTGCCTTTCGCAAGGGCTATGTAGTCATCGAATTTCCCCGGAACAGGTGGCCAGAGGGAGTGGATGATCCCCAATGCCTCATAACACTCCTTGACGGTACCCACGATAATCCTAAAGGCGGTGATGTCGTATACGTCATGAAACTCTACCCCCTGCCGCTTCATCTTCTTGTAGATGCTGGAGAGTTGTTTGACCCTCCCGGTTACCTCCCCACTTATGCCGACCTCATCGAGTTTTTCTATGATGATCCCCCGCACCTTCTCCCCATATCGCTCCCGCTCCTTCTTTGTCTTGGCCGCCTTTTGTGCGAGCTCGCGATATGCCTGAGGTTCCAAGTGACGGAAGGCTAACTCCTCCAGTTCCGTCTTGATCCAATCAATACCGAGGCGGTTGGCAATGGGGGCAAAAATTTCCAGGGTCTCTTGGGCGATCTCTCGTTGCTTCTGGGAATCGAGAGAGCGGAGGGTACGCATGTTATGAAGTCTATCGGCGAGTTTGATGAGAATTACCTTGATGTCTTTTACCATGGCCAAGACCATTTTGCGAAAATTCTCGGCCTGCTGTTCTTCACGGGTCTGAAAGCTTATCTGGCTGATCTTGGTCACCCCGTCTACCAACTGGGCGATCTCGTCGCCGAAGTGCTCCTTGATTTCTTCCAACGTGGTCAAGGTGTCCTCGATAGTATCATGGAGCAAACCAGTTGCGACGGTGGGCACATCCAGTTTCATCTTGGTCAAGATTCCGGCCACCTCCAGGGGGTGGATGAGATAGGGCTCGCCCGAACGGCGTACCTGCCCTTGGTGGACCTTGGCCGAGAAGACGTAGGCCTTTTCCAAGAGCCCCAGGTCTGCCGAGGCATTATAGGATTCGACTTGCTCCGCTATGTCGTTAAATCTAAGCATTTGTAACTATATTATATGCCTTGCCCTCTGAAAGGGCAAGACTCTCTGCCAGCCGTTATCCGCCCATGGGGGGTCTCATGCACCCTTTGTTTTGCCATCATCATAGTACCATTCATCAAATATATAGGAGGGCACAGGGTGTACCTGCGCCTTCAGTGACCCTATCCTGCCGAGGATGGCGGGCTTGGCCGAAGCCATACAATCGATACCCCGGCGACGCACAGGGGCCTTTTATTGCACGGGGACCGTTAAGTATGATAAGTAGGAGAGGGTAATGGCGCAGATGAAATTTTGTCCGCAGTGCGGTCAACAGTTGACGTCTCACATCATTGAGGGGCGCAAACGACCACACTGTGCCCCTGAGAGGGGCGGTTGTGGTTTTATCGACTTTGGGCAGTATTCGCTCGGGGTCGGGGGAATCGTTATGAAAAGCGATGCCGCCGCAATCCTCCTCATTCAGCGCAATCAGGAGCCAAACCGCGGTTACTGGACCTTGCCGGGCGGGTTTGTCGAAAGCAGTGAAATGGCTGAAGCCGCCGTTGTGCGCGAACTGAGGGAGGAAACCGGCCTGCACTGCGCGGTCGTTGGACTCGTTGGATTTCGCAATCGCCCTGATCCCGATGTCAACACCAGTTATGCGGTGTTCCTCCTCCGGATAATGGGGGGACAGCTCATCCAAGGACCCACCGACGAGATCATCCAAGGGGGCTTTTATACCCTCGACCAGGTGCTGACCATGGAACGCCTCACGCCGCTGTCGCGGGAATTGGCGGCCGCGGCCCTCACCGGCCGACTTTGCATCCTGTATGCCGTCACCGTTCCCGGCATGCATGGCCGTCCGTCCGTCACACTCTTTATGGGGAACGGCGAGTAAACAGCCGAAGACCAGACAGATGGTATGTTCCTGGAGCCGCCGTACAGAGCTGTGAGAACTATGGGTTGGGTTATTGCCTGTAGCGTATAGTAAGCTTGCAGTACATTCAATCCCCATGAGGACCGAGAGGAGGGCGTGGATGGTAGCGATAAAACTGAAGGATGGTGTAAAGCTGGCGATCAGCATACTGATATGTCAAGGCGCGGGGTTTATCGGTTCCCTGTTTACACGGCCCTCAATCCCTACCTGGTACGCGACGCTTGAAAAGCCGTCCTTCACTCCGCCCAATTGGGTGTTCGCACCCGTGTGGATCACGCTCTTTGCGCTCATGGGCATATCGCTGTTTATCATATGGCGGAGAGGCCTCGCTGAGAAAAAGACCAGAAAGGCCCTCGGTATCTTCGGTGTGCAACTGACCTTCAACATCCTGTGGCCGGCGCTATTTTTCGGTCTCAAATCGCCCCTTGCAGGGCTCATTGACATCGTCGTGCTCTGGGTCTTGATTGTGCTCACATTCTTTTATTTCTTTAAGATATCGAAGACCGCCGGTGCGCTGCTCTTGCCGTACCTCTTATGGGTGAGCTTTGCGGTGGCGCTTAACGTCTCCATCTGGCGACTGAATCCATGAGATTGTGGGGCATACATCCACAGTACCTCGATAGGATAGGTCTCGTCGCATTGTGGCGGGAATCTCTCCTGGCACAAAAGGTCTTTCAGGGAGAGACAAAAGGCTATAGGAATCATCCTCAGCTGAGGCGATTCACAAACCACCCTCACCCTCGGCGAGCGATCGCACACTATCTGGTGGGTGTGTGGGAAGAGGGGCGCACGAGGGGATATCATTTTAACAGAGCCAAAATCGGCGAGAGGGCAGCGAAAGAAATAGCGAAGATACCGGTTACCACGGGCCAGCTCAGATACGAATTGAACCGGCTCTGTGTCAAGATGCAGGGGCGTGATCCTGTCAAATACCGGCAGCTACTCTCCCTTTACGAAATCGAATGTCACCCCAGCTTCGCCGTGGTCGAAGGCGCGATCGAGGAGTGGGAAAAGAGTGGGTCCCGCCACCGTCACCTCTGTATCAATAAGGCAGAAGGAAGATAAACCTGTATGTAGGCAAACCGCTTCACCCTGTGTCGAAAAATGATTATAAAGGGAAAAAATATATACAAACTGTATTATCTTTTATACTCCCACCCCCTACCCGGCACCTATGGCCATAGCCGAGTAACGTTCAATAAAAAAATGAGATTGACTTCCAACAACAACTAGTGTTAAATATACGCAGTAAGGGTAATACCAGCCGAGATGATACGTTTTAGTGTTGTAGACAAACAAAGTTATCCCCCAACATAAAACCCGCCTGGAAAAGCGGCGGCCCACAGTGCTGTGTGGTCAAAAAGTTTGACCCAGCACTGTGATGAGCGAGTTGCTTCAAAAACATATTATACATGAAACAGCAGAAACGTTTCGCCAAGACAGTGTAGTGTATAAAGGAGGTGATGAGACTCACCAATCGAACGGTAGACATAGTTGGCACGGTCATGGAGAGGGGTGATGAGAAAAAAATAGAGCGATGACTAACGGTAGGATATCCGAATAACGAGCATGAGACTATAACGTTATTAGTAAGGAGGAGGTGAACAACGCATGAAAAAGATTATCGCTGTGGTACTTGTACTCTGGGCCTTTGCAGCTTTTAGCTTTACCGTTGGCTGCAAGAAGGCCGAAGAGGCAACAGAGCCTGCCACCACTGAGGAGCAGGCCACCGAGGAGCAGCAGGGTGAGCAGGAAAAGTCTGAAGAGACACCTGCTCCTGAACAGCCGGCTGCGGAAAAAGAGTAACGCCGTAAACAACGCCATGAGGGATAACATAACGGCGCATCAATCCCTCATGGCGTTGTCCTCTTGTCGGACGTTGCGAGACCGCGCGAAGAAGGATGATAACGTCTAACCTTACTGTTTTATCTGTACCTTGAGATAGAGATCCCCGTGGACACCTTCAGCCGCCCGGCGCCCCATCCCGCGCAGCCGCAACGTGGTCCCCGCCGACACCCCCCGGGGTATATGCACAAAGAACGTTCTCTTTGTGCGATCATGGGCGATGTTGACCAGTTTGCGCCCCCCCTGCAGGGCCTCTCGTTCGCTCACCGAGATGGACCCATAGAGATCGAGGCCATCTCTTGAGGCAACGGGATGGATCAGGTGGAGGCGTGGTGTCGTTCGCTTCCTGGTCAAGCGGTGGACCTTTTCACTCACACCTGTTTTCGGCACCATCTCAAAGAGTTTTAAAAAGATAATACCGAATATAAACCCCCCAATATGAGCCCACCAGGCAATACCCCCTGTCTTGCCTACTGTAGCCGCAGCGCTCAGAAATTGAAACAACAACCAGATGCCGAGAAAAAAGAATGCGGGGATCTCGACGAAATAGGGTAAGAAAAAAATGGGTATCAAGGTCAATACCTTTGCTCGGGGATAGAGTATAAGGTAGGCCCCCATCACGCCCGCGATGGCGCCGCTGGCACCGATGGTCGGTATAGTCGACTGCCAGTTGATAATGAGATGGGAGATCCCCGATGCCAAACCACACAACAGGTAAAAAATGAGATATCGGAGGTGTCCAAGCCGGTCTTCCACGTTGTCCCCAAAGATATAGAGGAACCACATATTACCCACGAGGTGAAAAGGCCCACCGTGCAAAAACATAAAGGTGAGAAAGGGGAGGACCTGCTGGCTGGTGGTGAAGTACGCCGCAATCTGCGGCTCAGCGTAACGGGCAGGGACAAGCCCGTAGAGATAGATAAATTCCTTAAGCCCCTGCCCTTGGGCCAACTCTATAATAAACACCAGTACGGTGACTGCGATGATGCAGTTATTGACGACGGGATACGTCTCTGATCGATTGGTATCTCGAATAGGTATCATGACATCACAAGGCTATCAAAGCTCAACAACCCAGTCAATGGAATTGTCTTATGCATCCAATTCGACATATTTGGGAAAAATAAAGATATTATTGCGTGTAAAAAGGCGAAAAAAAGCCGATTTTTCGGTTAAAAGGCCTTTTTTGTCCCCATCCGCTGGGGAATTGGACTTGCTATTTCCCATCAGTATTTTAAGCTAAGGCAGCCCCAACCCTAATAAAGATTCACACGATGGAATTGCTGGCCCGCCGGCAGAAACGGCCGGGCGGTTTACTACACGTTCAGAGTGCTTTGCGAGCGTACGAAGCGGTAACTTAACCCGGAGATGGCTGAGCGCATTCCTCGTGAAGGTTGCTGTGTTTTGTCAGTGATGGTGAAGTGGCCGCCTCCTTGAGGAGGGGCGCAAGGTGCAAACGAGAGACGAGACAAAGGAGCAGCTCATCAACGCATTAGCAAAACTGCGCCAACGGGTTGCCAAACTGGAGGCATCGGAAAAGGAACTCCAGGGAACCGGCGAGGCGCTGCGACATTCAGAGAAAAAGTTCTCTAAGGCCTTTCGTGCCAGTCCGGACTTTATCGCCATCAGCTCATTAGCCGATGGACGCTATATTGAAGTGAGCGACAGCTTTCTGCAAGCAGCCGGTTATCGCCGTGAAGAAATCATCGGCCGCACTGACCTCGAACTAAATATATGGGCGGATCCGCAAGAGCGTGACAAGTTTGTTCAGATGCTGCGGGAGCAGGGATCCGTCCACGATGTTGAGAACGGCTACCGCAAAAAGTCGGGCGAAGTGGGTTGGATGCTGATGTCTGCGGAACGCATTGAAATTGCCGCCGAGCAATGTATCCTCATCGTGTCAAAGGATATCACTGAACGCAAGCGAACGGAGGCGGAACGCACAAGAGACCAGGAACACTTAGCGGGAGCGGTAGAAAAGCGCACAGCCGAACTCACAGCAATCAATGAACAGCTCCAGCAAGAGATCACTGAACGCAAGCGTGCAGAGGAGACACTGAGGTCCTTTCAATCAGACCTCCAGGCAAAAAACGAATCACTGAAAGTCCTCAACACTATTGCTGATAAAGTATACGGCTCCCTCGATCTCCAAACCGTAGCTGAACGGGCCGTGGCTTCTATGATGAATTACAGCCAATCCCCCTGCGTTGGAATGTTTGCTCTCAATGAAGAATCACGGTGCTTGGAATCGCTCCACTCCATTGGATTCAGCGAAGAAGAACGCCTGAGGATAACGCGACTACCGCTGGAGGGCAGCGTGAGCGGCATTGCCGTAGCTCGAAAAGACATTGTTACCAGTGAAGACATAATGCACGATAAACACGGGGGGCCGGGAGCAAATGAGAATCTTCTCAAACAATACTCCAAGGGTATCATATCGATCCCCTTGCTCTTTCAGGATCGGGTTTTAGGAGTTATATACCTCGTTTTTAAAGAAAAAATCCCTGCCTTGACGGATCTTGAGCGAGAAACCCTCATGAATATTGGCAAAACCATCGCATTGGCCATGGCCAACGCCCAACAGGTGGCCCAAATCAAAGCTGAAATGGCGGAGCGCAAGAAGGCGGAGGAGTTATTACACAGGGAGCGAGAGACCTTCTACCGCACCTTACAAGAAGCCCCTAACGGTGTGGCCCTGATCGGCAAAAACGGAAGGTATCTCTATATCAATGCCGAATTCACCACTATCACAGGCTATACCCTGGAAGACATCCCTACGGGAAAGGATTGGTTTCGCAAAGCCTATCCAAACCAGAATTACAGGCATAAGTTCGTCGAACTGTGGAAACAGGACTTCATCCGTAAGACCATTGACAGGATATCCAGCGTGGTGTGCAAGGATGGCGCGGTAAAGGAAATAGAATTCAAGGGAACCATGTTAGACGATGGTCGCATCATTATGACCTTATCCGATATCACCAAGCGCATACAAACAGAGGACGAGCTGCTGGAATCGGAAAGTCGGTATAGGACTCTCTTCGACAGTGCCGCTGATGCTATATTTGTCCATGATCTCAAGGGCAGGTTTATCGATATCAACACCGTCGCCTGCGAACGTTACGGATACAGCAAGGAAGAGTTCCTGCAGATGTCCCCGCAGGATATCACTACTCCTGGACGCAAAAAAAGCGCATTGAAACGCTTCGAGGAGATACGCACGCGAGGACACGTTCTCTACGAGACAGTTCACCTGGGACTCGATGGCATACCTATTCCCACCGAGGTCAGCAGCCAAATTATCGAATACCGTGGGAGACCGGTCATACTGAGCATAGTTCGCGACATCACCGAGCGCAAACAGGCCGAGGGGGCACTGCGAGAATCAGAAGCTCGGCTCCGCAAACTCTTCGAAGCAATTCCCGAATCTGTTATGGTCCACGATGAAGAGGGTAACATCCTCCACATCAATGACGTTGGCGCAAAGCGACTCGAATGGCCCATGGAAGACCTCATAGGCAAGAATCTGCGCGAAATCGTGAACCCCGAAAACGCCGCCTTAATTTCCAATCACGTCAGCAAGGCCCTCACCAATGGTTCGTGCACGTTCGAGACAACATATCTATCGCGTAGCGGGCGACATATTGTAGCCGAGGTCAACGAGCGCCCCATCGAACTCGAGGGGAAAAACGCTATCCTGAGTGTTGCGCGGGACATTACCGAACGCAAGGGGGCGGAACGACAATTAGCCTATATGGCTACCCATGACGCACTTACCGGTCTACCCAACCGGGTGCTGTTCAATGACCGCCTTACCCTGGCGCTGGCCCAGGCACATCGTCATCAGCAAAAAATCGCCGTGATGTTGCTCGACCTGGATCGCTTCAAGGACATCAACGACACACTGGGGCATAACATGGGAGATCAGCTGTTGCGCGTCGCCAGTAAACGCCTCAAAAAACTCCTGCGCAAGAGCGATACCCTTGGCCGCATGGGTGGTGATGAATTTTTGTTTTTAGTGCCGGACATAGCCCGGATCAAAGATGCAACCGAGGTTGCACAAAAAATCCTTGAGTCCTTTCGAGAGCCGTTTTTGGTTGAAGGCCATGAACTTCGCACCACCGCCAGCATAGGCGTCACCCTGTATCCGGATGATGGTACAGCTCCTGACGCCTTGATGAAAAACGCTGACATCGCCATGTACAGTGCCAAACAAAAGGGCAGGAATAACTATCAACGTTACACATCGACTATGAATACAGGACCCCTTGAGTAGATGGGTGCTGTGGTTTTCTCGCAACGACATACACAAGGGAGGAAGATATGAAACGTTTCAGTTGGCAGATTATGTTGACCTCGGTTCTCATTTTTTTGTCGGCGGTCTTCTATTTCTTCCACTATGCAATCTTCCATGATACTCACCATATCTTCATTTATCTGGTCGGAGACATTGCCTTTGTCCCTATCGAGGTTTTACTGGTTACCGTAATAATCCATCAAGTGTTGAGCGCGCGGGAGAAAAAATCCCGCATGCAAAAGTTGAATATGGTTATCGGGGCCTTTTTCAGCGAGGTTGGAACACAGTTGCTCATCTATCTTTCCGACTGGGATCCTAAGCTGGCCAACATTAGAAAGGATCTGATGGTGACCAGCGATTGGTCTCAAGAAGAATTCTTGGATGTGAGCAAGCTCCTTAAGAAATACGATTATGGCGTTGATATTCAAAGAGTCGACCTCGAAGGGTTACGTAAGTTCTTGAAGGAAAAGATTAACTTTTTACTCCGGCTCTTGGAAAACCCAACGCTGCTCGAGCACGAGTCATTTACCGATCTCCTGTGGGCGGTCTTTCACCTTGCGGAGGAACTGGCAGCCAGGGATAGTGTCACAAAGTTGCCGGATGCTGACCAAGAGCATCTCGCCGGTGATATAAAAAGGATATACGTCTTGCTGGTTCATCAATGGCTCAACTACATGGAACACTTAAAAGGTAATTTCCCCTATCTCTTTTCCCTTGCCATGAGAACGAACCCGTTCGACCAAGAGGCGTCACCAATAGTAAAATAACGCGGTGCAGGATCACCCACAGAGGGGCCGGGCTCGGGATATCAGAGAGGCCCTTCCTGCTTTCTCCGCACTTACTCACAGAAGAGATACCGATGGAAAACGCCTTCCAGAATATCGCAGGCATGTACGTCATTATGATGGCCGCCTACCTCCTCAAGAGGATATCACCCTATCCTGTCGAGGTGGTCAACAATCTAGTCTTCAACCTCTTCTTGCCGGTGACCATATTTTACTCCGTTATTGAGATACCAAAGGAGCATCTGCCGGCGGTGGCGGAACTGGCCGTCTTCAGCTTTGTCGTCCTCCTCGTAACGTGCGTCGTGGCCGCCATCGTCGTGAAGTCCCTGCATCTTTCGGAGAGCCTCAAGAAGACGTTCCTCTTGGGGTCATCCTACGGCAACCATGCCTTCTTGGGCTTTCCCGTGGCCTACGCCTTCCTTGCGGATCAAGGCCTCCTTTTTGCCATCTTCTATCAGATCGGCGGGCTCTGCTTCCTCTATCTCATCGGTCTTGCTATCATGACAGGAAAGATAGATATCCCCGGTCTTGTAAAAAATCCCTTGGTTATCGCCCTCGCCGCAGGGTTGCTGTGCCTTGTCCTGCGATTGCACCTTCCCCCGTTCCTGACGCACGGCCTCTCGTTGATGCACAAGGGCACCTTCCCCTTGGCCATGGTAGTCGTAGGGGGCGGCCTCAGTTTGAGGTTCTTCAGCCACGCGCGTAATGTCAGCTATACCCTCATCGTCAGCGTGATAAAGTTGATCATATCCCCCCTCATCGCCTTCGCTGTGGGATCCGTCCTTGCGTTACCTCCTGATCAGCTTGCCATTGTCATCCTCCAATCGGCCATGCCCGCAGCCGTCCTTGTCACGGTCTTTGCGGTGAAATATGACGGGGACGATGCCCTCAGCACTGCCATCGTCTCGCTCACGACCCTGGTAAGTATCGGTACCATTCCACTATTATTTGTGCTCCTAGGATAACGGGGAGCAGATCTACACACTCCACAAAGGTATGGATTAGGGATCATAACGTATGGTATTATGAGCCCGGCGGAGGCCGAATATCATAGTGTGTCACAACTGACCCGACGACCTCTCAAATTTACCTGATTGCTTACACTCGTGCGCTACCTTTTTGTTAAGAACAATTCTTTCACAATTGTACACGAGAGAAAGGAGCGGCAACAATGAAACATTTCTTTTGGGCAGTGATACTGTTGCTTCTTGTTCCGCTCTCGCAAGCCATGGGGATAGAGATCGGCGGTGTCCACCTGCCTGATTCCTTAACGGTGAACAAAACGAAGCTGCAACTGAACGGTGCCGGCCTGAGGAAGAAACTTATTATAAAGGTCTACGCTGGTGGGCTCTATCTGCTGAAAAAGGAGACAGACCCCGAAAAGATCATTGCGGCAGATGAACCCATGATGGTTCGGATGCACTTCATCCACAGCAAGGTATCCAGGGAAAAGCTGGTCAATGCATGGAACGAAGGACTCGCCAAGGCCACCAACGGTAATACCGCAGCGATACAAAGCCAGATCGACGAGTTCAATGGATATTTTACAACGGATGCAAAGAAGGGAGACATCGTCGACGTGATCTATGTACCGGGGCGAGGCACCAGTGTAGAGATGAATGGCAAACGAAAGGGGACTGTACCTGGGTTTGAGTTTAAGAAGGCGGTCTTTGCCATATGGCTGGGAGAAAAACCGGCAGATGCAGGGTTGAAAAAAGGGATGTTGAACAAGTAAGCGTGAGCGTTCAGATGATAGGTAAAAAAAAGGAGGCGGCGATGAAGACCCTTCGTAAAGAACTCTGGTTTAATGCCCCGCAGCGGGTTGCCTTTATCAACATCACCAAGGACGTGAGGAAGGCGGTTAAAGAAAGCGGAGTCGCAGAAGGTCTCTGCCTCGTCAACGCCATGCACATTACGGCCAGCGTCTTTATCAATGATAACGAGTCAGGGCTCCACCAGGACTACAAGGACTGGCTCGAAGAGCTTGCCCCCCATGAGCCCATCGACCATTACCGCCACAATCGTACTGGTGAGGACAACGGCGACGCCCACCTGAAGCGACAGATCATGGGCAGGGAGGTAGTTGTCGCCATCACCAAAGGAGACCTCGACTTTGGACCGTGGGAGCAGATCTTTTACGGTGAGTTCGACGGCAGGCGCAAAAAGCGGGTGCTCGTAAAGATCATCGGCGAATAACATACCCTGTGATATAGGTACAGGAACCTCTCATCTGCAACTACCCCCTCCGCAGGCGTCCCGAGGGATTGACGTAAATTGCCATGCTGGTACAATACACAATAGAGGGATAATACCCCCTCAAATACGTGTTGGAGGTGCTTTATGAAAACCTTACTACACATTTTGAAGGGGGGCGCGCTCCCGAAAGCGGGTGTGCTGAGGACAATCCTGTAATGGGGAAAAGTGCAGGACCCACTTTATGCCCAATCAAGGGAGGCAGGCGTTTTTAATACTAAGCGTCCGCTGGCCCCATCCCCGTGGACACGCCAGCGGGGAGCGTTTAGCGCGCCTCCCTCATAATATCTAATTTAAGTGAACAATGACGGAAAAAGAGAAAAAAGAGCATACTCAGCAAGAACCTAACGTGGTGCATGGCATTGTAGCTATGCTTGATGCCCTAGGTGTTCGTAACGCCACCACTAGGGAAGCCTCTTCTTTCATCAAAGAGTTCCAAAAACTGATGCATAAAATACCAAGTACTTTTGTTCAGTTGCTTGACTTCACGAAGAGAAGTTATCCTAGAGAGCAATTCCATCTTCATACCTTTGGAGATACGGTAATTATAGTGTGGGAAGTACCCGATACAGATGAGAAACTGCGCGTGCTTTTGTTGATGTCAGTACTTCTATCTATCATAATAGTTCGAGGGCTTGAAGGGGAATTACGTTTGAGAGGTGCTATATCGATGGGGGAAATTGTCTACTACGGCGACCCCAACAGCCACAACATCTTGGGGCCAGCCATTGCCGACGTAGCCTCCTGGTATGAAATACCTGAGTTCATTGGCATCGTTGCAACGCCTACATGCGGACAACAGCTCAGCTATATAGAGAACTGGAAAAAAGAATTATGGGAAAATGGTAAAGTGGGTTCTTTGGAAAGTTTTTTCAAGAGATATCGCGTCCCTATCAAAGGCGACGCATTTCGCAAATTGTGGGCTGTCAATTGGCCCCGCGTCATTGGGATACTGAACAAAGGAAAAGAACCGCTAGAATGGTACTTCGATTGTACAAGAAAGTTCTCCATCCCGATAGGCACCGAAAAAAAATACGACAATACGGAGAAATTTATCATTAAGCTGCTCAATCTCAAAAAGGATAAGAAAAAAGAGGAAAAAGAGGGGCCAGTTAGCTTCTATAAATAGATCAGTAAAGGAAGAACCCGTAACAGTCCCATAGACCTCAAAAACAGCGCCAGGGGACTCATGGAAACATAAAAAAATTCAAAATGGACTATCTTAATTATATTTATTTTGACGCTAGTGTATTAATCCAAAATGGTTGGCCTCAACTCTCAGCAAAACTGATAACGTGTTTGCAAATGGCTAGAGCAATGGATAAAAAAGTTTTTTTACCTTCAGTTGTTGAGCAGGAGTTAGAAATAAATTGGCTTGCCTTATTTGATAAAAAATATGCCACCTTAGAAACATCAATCAGTAATATGAATAAGTGTCTTCATGGAGACAAATTAGTAAAAATTGCTTTGCCAGATAGAGCAGTAGAGCTAGAAAAATATCAGGAAAAAGTACAAAGATTAAAAGAAACGTATATTCTTGAATTAATCGGTCGGCCACAAATTGGCAAGGAGCAATTAATTGATATGGCCATAAACCATCATCCTCCATTTGAAGAAGGAGATAAAGGTTTCAAAGATACCATCATCTTATTTTCAGTCCTCGAACATTTAAAAAAAGTCGGTTCTGAGAGTGGTTCACTAATAGCGAGGGATCACATATTTCATGAAGACGCAATTTTGGAATTGGCAAAGAAACAAGGACTAAAATTGAAGGTTATTGAGACAGTGGAGCAACTTTCGAAAGAAGTTGAGAAAATTGTAGGGGGTGTTCTAAGAGAGGCATATAAGCTTGAACAGCAAAATGCAGCCAGGGCTCTAGGAACAATCTATCCTAAGATTAGGGATTTTATTTCAGGTAATATCGCATTTGAAACTGGAGATTTTTACATAATGAATCGCAAAGTAGGAGGAGAAATTATAAGAATTGATAAGATCGAAGTAAAAAAAATAAAAAATGTTATTACGGCCCGCCTTAAAGATCTTCTCACTAGAGTAACAAAAGGGGGGAAGGTTCCAATTTCATTCGATGTGGAGATTAAGCTTTATGTCGATGTAATTAAGCAGCCTTCTACTGCATACTTGCCTCCAACATCCGTAAAGGTAGGTGAACCTGTACCAACACCATTCTATAGAGCTTTAATGGAAGTTTTTACTAAGGAAAAGTCCGAACCTACTACGACAACTGAAACTCTTGATTTGGATGTTCTTGTTGAAGCTACTGCAGAGATTATTAATGATGAATATAATAATATTGAACCGATTTCGGTAAGGCCGAGATAAAGAATGGGGTCGAATCTTTATTCTTGACTTTTGATATACTACAAGACCACACCCATTATTACTACTGTTGGGTCTAAGGAAACCATATAGGTAGAAAGGAAGTCGAGTATGTTCCAGAAACACACTGAAGGTGGATACACGCTTGCCGTTCCGGGAATCGAACGGAAGACGCTCGTACACGGTGAAAGGACCTTGATGACCGAGTTCTTGCTGAAAAAAGGAAGTCAATTACCTCAACATTCCCACCCCCATGAGCAGACTGGTTACCTCATAAATGGCCGCATTCGTCTTTCAATTGGCTCGGAAGAAAACGACGTGATGCCTGGCGATAGTTGGTGTATTCCCAGTGGTGTCGAACATGGTGCAGAAATCCTTGAAGACTCGGTAGCTATAGAAGTGTTTTCCCCCGTAAGAGAGGATTACTTGCCGAAGGAAAGAGATCAACAATAAATGGCCCAACCAATTACTTGAGGGAGGAACTTGGGGACGGTGTTACCTACATTGCAAAACAATTGACAAGGTGGTGTGAATTCAAGAAGTGAAGGAGAAAAGTAACGTGAGTAACAACGTCCCTAAAATTTCCGAAAATCTTATCCACAAGAGGCGGAGGAGGGAAAGAGAATTCAGGAACTCTTTGAACGCCACGACGTTTTCTCACCGGAAGGACATAGAGAGATCGTTCAGGAGGTATGGACGATATGGGACCTCAAGGAAAAGGTTGAGTTAAGGCTGCTCCAAAGGCCTGGTGAAATAAGAAGATTATGACCGAACTCCTAAAACAACGGGGCAAAAGGGGTCGAATCTTTATTCTTGACTTTTGATATACTACAAGACCACACCCATTATTACTACTGTTGGGGCTAAGGAAATCACACAGATAGAAAGGAAGTCGAGTATGTTCCAGAAACACACGGAAGGTGGATACACCCTTGCCGTTCCGGGAATCGAACGGAAGACGCTCGTACACGGGGAAAGAACCTTGATGACCGAGTTCTTGCTGAAAAAAGGCAGTCAATTACCTCAACATTCCCACCCCCATGAGCAGACCGGTTACCTTGTAAATGGCCGCATTCGTCTTTCAATCGGCTCGGAAGAAAACGACGTGATGCCCGGCGATAGTTGGTGTATTCCGAGTGGTGTTGAACATAGCGCGGAAATCTTTGAAGACTCGGTGGTTATAGAAGTGTTTTCCCCCGTAAGAGAGGATTATTTGCCGAAGGAAAAAGATCAACAATAAATGGCCCACCCAATCACTTGAGCGGACGGGAAGAAAGGAAATAATCATGAGTGACTTCAGTGACTATGACAAGCACGATGGACTCGGCTTAGCCGAGCAGGTGCGAAAAAAAGAGGTCAAACCAAGTGAGTTAGTCGAAGAAGCGATCAGCCGCATTGAAAAACTTAATCCACAACTCAACGCAGTGATCCACAAAATGTACGATCTGGCCCAGAAAGCAGCCGAAGGAAACTTGCCCGACGGTCCCTTTGGCGGTGTTCCGTTTCTGCTGAAGGATCTAATGGCAGATTATGCCGGTGTGCCCACGCGCAAAGGCAGCCGGTTCCATAATGACTTCGTGCCCGACCACGATAATGAGATAGTCAGGCGATTTAAGGCAGCTGGTGTCATTGTCCTCGGCAAGACCAACACGCCCGAGTACGGCTTGCTACCGGTGACAGAGCCAGAACTGTTCGGCCCATCCAATAATCCGTGGGACCTGACCCGCACCACGGGCGGTTCCAGCGGCGGTTCCGCCGCCGCCGTAGCTGCCCGCATGGTACCCTTAGCCCACGGTAACGATGGCGGCGGCTCAATCCGCATTCCTGCTTCATGTTGCGGTGTGTTCGGCCTCAAGCCCACCCGGGGCCGCAATCCCCTCGGCCCTGATCTGGGAGAAGCCTGGCAGGGCCTGACCTGTGACCATGTCCTGACACGCTCAGTGCGCGACAGCGCTGCCATGCTCGATGCCACCGCCGGCCCGGACGTGGGCGCCCCCTACTACGCCCCGCCACCCCCTCGCCCCTTCCTTGAAGAAGTCGGTACGAACCCTGGAAAACTG